>Ga0114938_1000839_pt1 | contig 22214 bp, 12 predicted proteins | sample AshMeaBigSpring_FD_88675 | JGI IMG/M metagenome (GOLD analysis project Ga0114938, IMG submission 88675) | Groundwater microbial communities from Big Spring, Nevada to study Microbial Dark Matter (Phase II) - Ash Meadows Big Spring | ecosystem: Environmental > Aquatic > Deep subsurface >...
GCGAAGCTGCTCCAACCGTGGGCTAGCGCCCGGCGGCTGATGACCTGCGTCAGATGGCTGCCGATACCGCCCGCGAAGCTGCTCCAACCGTGGGCTAGCGCCCGGCGGCTGATGACCTGCGTCGCGTGGCTGCCGATACTGCCCGCGAAGCCCCGCTGAACGCGGCGCGCGACTGAGCGTGCCACGGCGGTGCCCGAGCACGCTGGCAGCTGGGCCGGGCATCGGGCGGCACGCCGAGGCGAGGCGCACGGGGTCGGCGGGGGACAAGTTTGCTGGATCATGGCAAGCTGATTCAGAAGGCACGATCACGGCGAGAGACGGCGTCTCCGCTGAAGCTCGGGGAAGGAGATGCGACGGTGAAGACTGAGACCTTCATCCAGCGTACACCGCTCGCGGCCACGGCCGCCGAGGTCTTTGGCTGGCACGAACGGCCCGGCGGGCTGGACCGGCTGATTCCGCCGTGGGAGGATGTATGCGTGGTCTCCCGGGGCCAGGGTGTGGGGAATGGCGCGCGTGTGGAGTTGCTGCAGCGGCTGGGTCCGCTGCGGCTGCGCTGGGTGGCGGAACACCGAGGCTGCCAGACGGGCCGGGAGTTCCGCGACGTGCAGGTGTCCGGCCCGTTCGCGTATTGGGAGCACACGCATCGCTTTGAGCCGCGTGACGAGGGTGGTTCCCTGCTGGAGGATCGCATCGAGTACGCCCTGCCCGGCGGCTGGGTGGGGCACTTTCTCGGCAAGCGGCTCGTCGCCGGCAAGCTGCGCCGCATGTTCCGGTATCGCCACGACGTGACGCGGGACGATCTGGCCGCAGTGTCGCGCTACGGGGAGTCCAACACCATGCAGATCGCAGTGACCGGATCCCACGGCTTGCTCGGTTCCACGCTCGTACCGATGTTGTCGACGGCCGGGCATCAGGTGACCCGGCTGGTCCGTGGCCAGCCGGCGGCGGGCGAGGTCCGCTGGGACCCGGACGGCGAGACCACGGATCTCGCGCCGCTGGAGGGCGTGCAGGCCGTCGTCCATCTGGCGGGCGAGAACATCGCCGCCGCGCGGTGGACGGCCGCGACCAAGCAGCGGATCCGCGACAGCCGGGTGCAGGGCACGCGCCGGTTGAGCGAGGCCCTGGCCGAGCTGGCGACGCGGCCCCAGGTGCTGATCTCCGCCTCGGCGATCGGCTACTACGGCGATCGCGGAGAGGAGTTGTTGGACGAGCAGTCCCCGGCCGGCAGCGGCTTTCTCGCCGACCTGGCCGAGCTTTGGGAGGCCGCCGCCCAACCGGCCCGCGACGCCGGCATTCGGACCGTGCACCTGCGGTTCGGCGTGATCCTCAGCCCGCGCGGCGGGGCCCTGGCCAAGATGCTGACGCCGTTCAAGCTGGGTGCCGGCGGACGGATCGGCAACGGGAAGCAGTATTGGAGCTGGATCTCGATCGACGACGCCGCCACCGCCATCCAACATGCCCTGCGGACGGAGTCTCTCTCAGGCCCGGTCAATGCGGTCGCGCCGCACCCGGTGACGAACCGCGAGTTTACACGCGTTCTGGGGGAAGTCCTGCGTCGACCGACGCTTTTTCCAATGCCTGCTTTGGCCGCCCGGTTGGCCCTGGGTGAGATGGCCAATGCGCTGCTGTTGAGCAGCACCCGCGTGGTTCCCCGCGCGCTGCTCGACTCGGGCTTCCACTTCCGGCACCCCACGCTTCCCGAGGCCCTGCGGCACGTGCTGGGTCGGTCCTGACCGCGCGCCAGCCCCTGTCGCGCGGGCCACGCAGACGCGACGCGCGGTAGCTTCCGCAACATTCAGATGACCACCGCCTACGACGCCATCCTGATCGTCTCGTTTGGAGGGCCCGAGGGCCGCGACGACGTGCTGCCGTTCCTCGAGAACGTGCTCCGCGGCAAGGATGTGCCGCGCGCCCGGATGCTGGAGGTGGCCGAGCACTACCAGCAGTTCGGCGGTGTGAGCCCGATCAATGAGCAGAATCGCCGTTTGATCGCCGCCCTCGAGCAGCTCCTGGCGGCCGAGGGGCCGGCCCTGCCGATCTACTGGGGCAATCGCAACTGGCACCCGCTGCTGCCAGACACGCTGCGGCAGATGCACAGCGACGGACGCCGGCGCGGCCTGGCGCTGGTGACCTCGGCCTACAGCTCCTATTCCGGCTGCCGACAGTACCTGGAGGATATCGAGCAGGCCCGCGCCCAGGTCGGGCCAGGCGCACCCGAAGTGCACAAGCTGCGGGTCTTCTACAACCACCCGGGATTCATCGGGCCGACGCGCGAGCGGGTGCGCGAGGCGCTCGCGCAGATTTTGACGGCGCGGCGCGGAGCGACCCGGCTGGTCTTCACGGCCCACAGTATTCCCCTGGCGATGTCCCGCGGCTGCGCCTACACGGCCCAGCTTGAAGGGGCCTGCCGACTGGTCGCCGAGGCCTTTCCCGAACTGCCCTGGCAGCTGGCCTACCAGAGCCGCAGCGGACCGCCGTCCCAGCCCTGGCTGGAGCCTGACATCGAACCCGCCCTGCGCCAGCTGCACGCCGGCGGCGAAACGTCCGACGTGGTCGTCGTGCCGATCGGGTTCATCTCCGATCATCTCGAGGTGCTCTACGACCTGGACACCGCGGCCCGCGCGCTGTGCGAGACACTGGGTCTGAACATGGTTCGCGCCGCCACGGTCGGCACGCACCCGCGCTTCGTGCGAATGATCCGCGAGTTGATCCTGGAGCGCACGGCTGGCGCGGAGCAACGGTGGCTGGGCACACAGGGGCCTGGCCACGACTTCTGCCCGGCAGACTGCTGCCCGTCCGGACGGCCGGCTCGATCCGCGGTGGCGTCCTGACCTGGCGCTGGCCGTCCCACCCGCGGCCCGCAGCTCGATGGAGCAACCGACAACGTAACCGTTCACGGGTCGGGGTCTGGTCCATTTTTCGGCCGATAAACTCGATTTCGCGGATACGCTCTGGCCGAAAACATGGACCTGACTCCCTGGAATCGGCACCGTGCTGTGGACGGTTAGGCGCTGCACGACAATTACCTACCGGTTTTGTGGATCAGCCGCGGGGCGCTGGCCCGCGGCTTTCGTGCTCCAACCGTGGGCTAGCGCCCGGCGGCTGATGAGTGATTTCGGTAACTTATTGTTGAACAGCGCCTTACCTGACAACACTTGCACCTGACGATCACCGCGCAGCATCCCATTCCAATTTGCATAAGGACCAGACCATGACCAAGATCGACTGGAGCTACCATCGGCCGGGCTGCACGACGTGCGGCAAGACGCAGGCGTACCTGTCCGAGGCCGGCATCGAGGTGACCGAGGAAGTGAACGCCAAGAAGACGGTGCTCAAGCGGAAACAGGCCCTGGACCTGGCCCGGCAGGCTTCGGAGATCTACGTCACCAAGGGGAAGCGAACGGTGCACGTCGACCTGAAGCGGGAAGCGCCGGACGACGCCACCCTGGCCAGCTTGCTGCTGGGGCCGACGGGCAACCTGCGGGCCCCCACGCTGCGCAAGGGCAAGACGCTCGTGGTTGGCTTCGACGAATCGACCTACGAGCAGGTCTTCGGTTGACCCGGCCCGCCGGGGCATCCCGCTGGTTGGCCTTGCGTGATCGTTGGGAACAAGGACGAGCGGCACGCGCTAACCGGAGTTGCACGATCCTGGTGGGGCGAGGCTCCGGCCAAGCCGGCGCGTGGAATGGGTTTTCGGCTCGGCAGGAGCCTCGCCCTCCCGGAAACACGCAACCCTATCTCTGGCGGAAGCAGCACGGGGCCAGCGCGCGGCGCTGGGGCTGCGGTCAGGCACCGTGGTCGGCAGCCCGGCGAACCAGGGTCGCCGGCGGATCAGGCCGAAGACGGTGCCCGCCCCCTGAGCCGCGATTCAGTCCGCCGGCGGACGGGCCGGATTGGCCCAATGCCCACCGGGATCGGTGCCGCGGACCACGACACCCTTTTCGTTCCAGCCCAGTTCGGCGCGGACGTCCGCCGCGCAGTAGCGAAGGGTCAGCCCGCAGCGGCGGCGATCCGACGGGTTGGCGTCGGAGCCATGCAGCAGCAGGTCGCTGTGAATCGAGGCCTCGCCCGCGGCCAGCACGTTGTCGACGATCTGGCCGAACTGCTGCGGATCGTCAATCGACTGGTTCAGCACGTTGTGTTCTTCCGGACGACTCGGGCGGTAGGTCATGTGCCCGAAGTGATGGGAGCCCGCGACGAAGCGAACACAGGCATTTTCCCGGTCGGCATCGTCGATCGCCAGCCAGACGGTGACCGCCTTGGCAGGTGACAAGGGCCAGTAGCTGGCGTCCTGGTGCCAGGCGACCGCCTTGCCGTCATGCGGCATCTTGCAGAAGAAGTGCGAACCCCAACCGATCACGTCGTCGCCCACCAGGTCGGCCACGTAGTCCACGATCCGGCGGTCGGTGAGGATGTCGTAGACCCGCCCGTAGCTCAGGTGGGCCGAACTGATCGAATAGCTGTCGCCGCCCGCAGCCGACACGCGCTCGAGCAGATCATCAAAATATGCGCGAATCGCGCGGATCTCCGCCGCAGCGAACACCGGCAGCCGCGTGAGGAAGCCTTGCTCGTTAAACCGTGCGACCTGCTCGGGGCTCAACGTCCCCGCCCGGTCGACCGCCGCGGGGTGAAACCGCAGGTCGCGGTCGATGGCCGCCAACTGCTGCTCGTCGGGGACAATCGCGAATTTTCGAGACATGACCTGGCAGTTCCTCAGCACCTCGCGGCCAGCCGTTGCCGGCCTACCGGCGACGCACGATTCATGACACCGGCCTGGCAATCGGCCCCGCGGACGGACAAGGAGGGAAAGCCCTTCCGGCTGAGGGCACCTCAGCATCTTAACGGGGCCGGCTCGAATCTGACAACGGTCGTCCCTCCGTCGACCGGCTGCCGTCTCGCAGACTGCCCGCCGCGCGGCGCCACTGGCCGGCTTCGGGTCGGCGGGGCGCAAGGCGCCGGGTGTTCAGCCGCGGATGGAGATCCAAGCTGCCCGTTGGACCAGGCGGGAACCTGCGGTGCTCCGCGTCAGAAGGACCAGGGACGGGCTCGCCGCCGGCGTGGCCGAGAAGCTCCCACGCCGCGCTTGCCAAAGCCAACCGGTTGGACCGAGTAAGATCGGCACGATCTGCCGCATGGAGCACGCGCATCACGGACGACGAACTTGAATTGACCGAACCAGGACACCTGGACGCCGAGGCGGCCGCCGACGCCGAAGCGCTGATGGTCGCGGGAGTCGTTGTTTACGTCGCCGCAGAACAGCGAGGATTCGCCGCCTTAGGCGCTGTTCAACAATAAGTTACCGAAATCACTCATCAGCCGCCGGGCGCTAGCCCACGGTTGGAGCACGAAAACCGCGGGCTAGCGCCCGCCGGCTGATCCACAAAACCGGTAGGCAATTGTCTTGCAGCGCCTTAGCGCGAAACGGGGTTTCGTGGTTCCGGGAGGGCGAGGCTCCCGCCGAGCCGAGAACCCGCGCAACGCGCCGGCTCGGCGGGAGCCTCGCCCTCACAAGTGCGTGCAACTCGGGTTTGCCCGTCCCGAATCTCCCGGGATCACGCCAGCCGATGGAGATCGCCCGCGGCCAATCGGCACCCGCCAGATGGCGGCCATGTCGCCCGAAGCCCGTAGCCTCGCGCTTGATTGCGGCGGGCGTCGGGTACCGGTATAATGCACATGCCGGTGCCGATCGGTACCCGCGGATGGTTTCCAGATCGCGACCGGCACCCGCCTCTGCCACATCCGCTCCGCGCGGATGCTCGCCTGCGCCGTCCCGCCGTATGCCGATCGACCATCGGGGGTACACGCTCATGTGTGACATGTTTCGCGTCCCGCTTCCGGGGATTCCGCGGCGCTTGGCAGCCATCTGTCGGGGGGTGATACCATCGGGCCGACCCGGCATGCGCGGGGCCAGCGCGGTTCCCGCGCCGGTCGGCATACCACGCTGGGAGGCCGTGGTCGGCCGCCGCGGTTTCGTCGTGTTGGCCATGGCGGTGTTGCTCCTGCGGGCAGGCCATGCCCGCGGCGGGGCGGATGAGACGGTCCAGTTCAATCGGGATCTGCGCCCGATCCTCTCGGACACCTGTTTCCTCTGTCACGGTCCGGACAAGAATTCGCGCGAGGCCGGCTTGCGGCTGGATGTGCGCGAGGAGGCGCTGCAGCCGGCCGACTCGGGTGAAATCCCGATTGTCCCGGGCAAGCCGGACGAGAGCGAAATCATCCGGCGCATCTTCGCGGAGGACGAGGACGAGCTGATGCCGCCTCCCGAGTCCCACAAGACGCTCACCCCGGCGCAGAAGGAGCTGTTTCGCCGCTGGGTGGCCCAGGGTGCGGTGTACCAGCCGCATTGGCTGTACGTGCCGCTCGTGCGGCCGCCCGTTCCGGAGGTCACGGACAAGGCGTGGGTCCAGAACCCGATCGACGCGCTGGTGCTGGCGGAGCTCGAACGGCGGGGCATCCGCCCGTCACCGCCGGCGGCGCCGCGCAGGCTGTTGCGCCGGTTGAGCCTCGACCTGGTCGGGCTGCCGCCGCTGCCGGACGACGTGGCTGCCTGGCTGGCCGACACCAGCCCCGCGGCCTACGAGCGGCAGGTGGAGCGGTTGCTGGCGTCGCCGCATTACGGCGAGCGGCTGGCCGCCTGGTGGCTGGACGTGGCGCGGATGGCAGACACGGTCGGCTTTCACGGCGACCAGAACCAGCGCATCTTCCCCTACCGCGACTACGTAATCGATGCCTTCAACGAAAACTTGCCGTTTGACCAGTTCACGCGGGAGCAGCTGGCGGGCGACCTGTTGCCCGATCCCACGCCCCGGCAGCTGGTCGCCACCGGTTTCAACCGGCTGAACATGATGACCCGCGAGGGCGGGGCCCAACCGAAGGAGTACCTGGCGAAGTACGGTGCCGAGCGGGTGCGGACGATCGGCACGACGTGGCTCGGGTCGACGCTGGGCTGCGTCGAGTGCCACGATCACAAGTACGACCCGTACACGATGCACGATTTCTACGCGCTGCAGGCCTTCTTCGCCGACGTGAAGCAGTGGGGCGTCTACTCGGACTACGGCTACACGCCCAACCCGGAGCTGCGGGGCTGGTCGAACGATCACCCGTTCCCGCCCGAGATCGAAGTGGAGAGCCCCTTCCTGCACCGGGAGATCGGGCGAATCGAGCAGCAGATGACCGGGCTGTTTGCCGGCTCGGCGGACAAGCTGGCAGCCAACCCCGCTCAGCAGCAGGCATTTGACCAGTGGCTGACCGAGACGCGGGCCTTCCTGGCCCAGCACTCGGACGGCTGGCAGGTGCCCGAACCGAAGCTGCAGGTGCTGCGCGGCGGGCGGCCCAGTCCCACGACGGCCGAGTTCACGGCCGAGGGCGTGATCCGTTATCCGGCCCGGCCCGCGGGCGGGGACGAGCTGCGGATCGAGCTGCGGCCCGCCGCCGCCCGTGTCGCCGCGTTCCGGTTGGAGCTGGTACCCGATCCGGCGGGAGAGGGGGCCGTAGTGCCGGAACTGCCGCAGCAGAGATTGCACGTGTCGGTGGCGGTGCTCGGCGCTGATGGCAAGCCGCGTCCCATCGGTTTCTACCACGCGGATGCCAACGTGAAGGTGCCTCGCTACGCGTCCACCGTCGAGCAGCTGGGAATTCTCGGCGGCTGGGTCACGCCCGCGGCGCACTCCCGCGAGACGCAGACCAGCGTATGGCTGTTGAACCCTCCGCTGCAGCTGGCGGACAACGAATCGCTGGTGATCACGCTCAAGGGCGACGCCTTACCGGTACCCGTCCGGGCGGCGGTTTCGCCGCTGGTCCCCGACCTGCCGCCGGCCCGCGTGGAGACGGCGGCCACCGAGGGTCGAACGGACGGCCCGCCGCCGCCGGCCGAGGCGGGCGCCTACCTGTTGAGCACCGCCTGGGACCACGAGGGGTTCAGCCGCTACCGGGAGCTGTACGGCCGGCGGGCGCAATGCCGCGGCGGTCGGGCGTGGACGATGGTCACCGTCGCGGCGCCGCCGATGACGGTGCGCGTGCTGCCCCGCGGCAACTGGCAGGACGAGAGCGGCCCGGTGGTCGAGCCCGCGGTGCCGCATTTCCTGCCGCCGCTGAGCGTCCCCGAGGGGCAGCGTCCCACGCGGCTGGACCTGGCCAACTGGCTCTGCTCGGCCGAGAACCCGGTCACGGCGCGCACGATCATGAACCGGCTGTGGAAACAGTTCTTCGGCCACGCCCTCTCGAACGTCGTGGACGATCTGGGAGCGCAAGGCGAACCGCCGTCGCATCCCGAATTGCTCGACTGGCTGGCGGTCGAGTTCCGCGAGAGCGGCTGGAATCTGAAGCACATGATCCGGCTGATCGTGACGTCGCAGACCTACCGCCAGGACTCCCGTCAGCGGCCGGAACTGCGGGACCGGGATCCGAACAACCGGCTGCTCGCCTTCCAGAGCCCGCGGCGGCTGGACGCCGAGTTCGTCCGCGACAACGCCCTGGCGGTCGCCGGGCTCTTGAATCCGGAGATCGGCGGGCCGAGCGTCAAACCGTACCAGCCGCCGGGCTATTACGCCAACCTGCAGTTTCCTGACCGGGATTACGTCGCGGACGCGGATGAGCGGCAGTGGCGGCGCGGCGTTTATATGCACTGGCAGCGGACCTTCCTGCATCCGATGCTGGCCAATTTCGACGCGTCTGCCCGCGACGAGTGTACGGCGAACCGAGTGGTCTCCAATACGCCGCAGCAGGCCCTGACGCTGTTGAACGATCCCACGTTTGTCGAGGCGGCGCGGGCGTTTGCCCAGCAGCTGCTGGCGGCGGAAGCCGGCTCGGACGAGGCCCGGCTGGACGCGGCCTTCCAGCGGGCGCTGGCCCGGCCGCCCGCCCCGCCGGAGGTGCAAGCGCTGCGGGAGTTCCTGGCCGGCCAGCGCGAGCACTTCCGGGCCAACCCCGGCGACGCGGAAAAATTGATCCGCATCGGACTGGCCCCCGCGGCCCCGCGGGACGCCGCGGAACTGGCGGCCTGGATCGCGGTCTGCCGTGTGATCCTGAACCTGCACGAGACGATTACGCGGTATTGACGTGAAACTCGGCGTTTGAGCCTCGACGACAGTTTAGGTAACCGTTCACAGGCCGGGGTCTGGCTCATTTTTCGGCGGGAAGACGCCTCGGCGTCGTGGCACGCTGCCGCCGAAAAATGTGCCTGACCCCCTGGGGTGCAAGAGGCGGCGACGCGGCACGAAGGTCAGGAAGGCAATGTCGGAGGGCAGAACATCGCCTGCCGGGTCCCGGGAATCCTGAGGAGCGTGTTGTGATGAGCGTGGCGCATACCAGTGGCGGCAGCCGGTCCGGCGTCGACGATCGCTTGCGTTCGATTTGCCGGCGAACCTTCCTGGGCCAGTCGGCCTACGGGCTGGGCGGGATCGCCCTGGCAACGCTGCTCGAGCCCGGGCTCGCGGGACGCGCGGCGGAGATGCCGGCGGACGGGCCGGCCGGCTGGCGCGGCGCGCTGGCCGCGCCGCATTTCCCGATCCGCGCCCGCCGCGTGATCCACCTCTGCATGGCGGGCGGTCCCTCGCACCTGGAGACGCTGGACTACAAGCCGGAACTTAAGCGGCTGGACGGCAAACCGTTTCCCGCTTCGTTCACCCAGGGGCAGCAGCTGGCCCAGCTGCAGAACACCGCGCTCAGGGCCCGCGGTCCGTTCTGCGGGTTCCAGAAACACGGCGCGGCCGGTATCGAGATCGCCGACATCTTCCCGCACCTGGCCAAGGTGGCGGACGAGTTGTGCGTGATCCGTTCGATGCAGACCGAGCAGATCAACCACGACACGGCCCACGCCTTCATGAATTCCGGGTCGATCATCAAGGGCCGTCCCAGCATGGGTTCGTGGCTGCTGTACGGGTTGGGCGCCGAAACCGATTCGTTGCCCGGGTTCGTCGTGATGACGTCGGCGGGCCGCACCGGCCAGCAGCCGGTCTCCGCCCGGCAATGGTCGTCCGGATTCCTGCCCAGCAAGTACCAGGGCATCCAGTTCCAGTCCCGGGGCGACGCCGTGCATTACCTGGGCAGCCCGGACGGGGTCTGTCAGAGCCTGCAGCGGCAGGTGGTCGAGGAGGTGCAGCGGTTGAACGGAGTCCTGGCCGAGGACCGGCTGGACCCGGAAATCCAGACGCGGATCGCCCAGTACGAGTTGGCGTTCCGCATGCAGAGCTCCGTGCCGGAGCTGACCGACATGAGCCAGGAGCCGAAATCGATGCTGGATCTCTACGGCGTCAGCCAGCCGGGCAACGGCAGCTTCGCCTCCAACTGCCTGCTGGCGCGGCGGATGGCCGAGCGGGGCGTGCGGATGATCCAGTTGTACCACCGCGCCTGGGACCATCACGGCGGGATCGTGGAAGGGATGAAGAGCGCGGCCAGCGACGTGGACCAGCCCGTGGCGGCATTGATCCAGGACCTCAAGCAGCGCGGCATGCTGAAGGATACCTTGATCCTGTGGGGCGGCGAGTTCGGCCGCACACCGATGGGTCAGGGCTCGGGCCGCGACCACCATATCCTGGGCTTCAGCGTCTTCCTCGCCGGCGGCGGCTCACGCCCCGGCATCACCTACGGGGGCACCGACGAGCTGGGTTACCGCGCGGTCGAGAACGTGGTGGATGTCCACGACCTGCATGCCACGATGCTGTACCTGATGGGGATCGACCACAAGCGGATGACGGTCAAGTTCCAGGGTCTCGACATGCGGCTGACCGGCGTCAAAGGCAACGTGGTGCGGGATGTCGTGGCCTGACCGCGGCCTCGGGTACGGCGCACAGTGCCAGGTACGCCGCGCAGAGCCAGGTGCCGCCGCACAGAAATCCCCGACGCCAGTCGGCGGGAGCCGTCCTTCCACCAACCCAAGGCGCAGACGCTCGCTTGCGGGACGGCTCCCACCGGCTGGCGTCGGGGGGGGTCGGGTGAAAGAGCAGCCCCTCGGGCCGGGCGGGTCAGACGCTGAAGCGGATGTGCAGGACATCTCCGTCCTGGATGACGTAGTCCTTCGGTTCCTGCCGGACCAGCCCCTGGGCCTTGACCTCGCGTTCGCTGCCCAGGCGCACCAGGTCGGCGCACCGCATCACCTCGGCCCGGATGAAGCCGCGGGCCAGGTCGGTGTGGATCGCGCCGGCCGCTTCCACCGCCGTGGTTCCGCGGGGGATCATCCAGGTGCGGACCTCCTTCTCGGCGGCCGTGAAGAAGAGCATCTGGCCGGAGGTCTCCATGAGGCTGCGGATCAGTCCGTCGCGGTCGAAGCCGGGCAGACCCATCTCGCGGCGGAACTCCTCGCGCTCGTCGGCCGGCATCCGCTCGAGCTCCCGCTCGAGCCCCACGGGCACGGCGATCAGCGGCTGGTCGGCCGGGACCAGGCCGGCGCAGGTCTGCGGCTGCTGCTGGTCGTCGTCGGCGAGATTGACGATCACGAGGCGCGGCTTTTCGGTCAGCAGCCGGAAGGAGCGGGTCGCGCGCAGCTGCTGCTCGGTCAGCGGCGTCTCGTGCAGGGCGCGTCCCGCTTCGAGCACCTGCAGGAGGGGCTGGATCGCCTCCAGCTCGGCCTGTTGTTCCTCGCGGTTGGGCCGGGGTTTCTTGAGCGCCTCGTGCAGCCGCTCGACGCGCCCCGCGACGATCTCCAGATCGGCCAGGATCAGGTCCTCGGCGAAGCGGTTCAGGTCGGCGGTCGGCCGCGCCCCGTCGAAGGCGGCCACGACCACGACCAGGCAGCCGGCCTCGCGGATCAATCCCAGGCGGGCGGCATTCCCTTCGTGGCTGCGGGCCAGCCCCGGCGTGTCGACGATCTCCAAGGCCGCGAGGGTGACCTTTTTCGGGTGATAGATGGCGCAGAGGTCGGCGACCCGCGGTTCGGGGACGGTGGCCATCGCCATCTGCACCGTATGCGCCAGGGCCGGATCGGGCTCGGCGCCCGTCAGCCATGCAAACAGGGTGCTCTTGCCGCAACCCTGGTAGCCGACCAATCCGATTTTCATGATCGCGCGGCGCCCGAGAGGGCATCCTCCAGTTGACTCAACTCGCGGTGGATTCCTTCCAGCTCGCGGGCCGGCAACTGCTGGCCCCCGAAACGGACGCGGTAGTAGGCGTCGGCCAGGCGGCGCGGAACGGCGGCCAGGTGGATGGCGCGGTACGATTCGGCCAGCTGCCCGCCGGCGGCGGCGGCGAACTCCCGCGGCGTCTGGTGCGCGGCGCGGCGGAGGCCGTGGCGAGCCAGCAGGTGCTCCAGGCGCTCGTAGAAATCGACGCGCCGACGCTGATGCAGCTTCCGCGTGCGTCTGGCCAACAGCCGAGCGACGCGGATCTGCAACGGCAGATAGACCAGGCGGTAGAGGACCATCACAAGGCCGCTGATCAACATCGCAGCCACGCCGGCCCGCCAGCTGAACCAGTTGCCCTTCAACCAGGCGACGGCGTCGATCGCGACCAGCCGGCGGAGGGACGCGTAGAAGTCCTGCCAGGCCTGCGGGCTGCGCACCATGCTCCACGCCGAGGAAAGATACTGCCAGAGCGGCAGGTAGATCGCGTTCTGCTGGCGCTCCCAGTTCAACCCCAGGACGTAGTCGTCCCAGAGGAGCTGGGTGTAATCGGACACCTCGCGGACGCGGGCCAGCAGACCCGCGTTGCTGGCCAGCATGTCAGGATCGTCATCCCCAGGCGTCGGATCCAGCCGCAGCCAGGCGCCGTAGGGGCACTCGGCGCGTTCCGCCAGCCCGGACGTCTCGACCAGCCGAGGCCCGATGTAGGCCTCGACCCAGGCGTGCGCGTGCAGCTGCCGCACCTGGTAGTAGCCCCCCACGGTGTTGTAATCCCCCCCCTTGAAGCCGATCACCATCCGCGCCGGGATGCGCTGGCTGCGGAGCATCAGCGTCAGGGCACTCGCGAAATACTCGCAGTGACCGGTCCGGTGTCCGGTGACGAATTCCTCGACCGGGTCGATCGTCGCCCGCCGCCGGCTGGGCAGGTCCAGGGAATAGGTATAGAGTGCCGAGTTGCGCAGGTGAGCCTCCAGCACGCGCGCCCGCCCGATGCTGTCGCCCGCGGGCACTCCCGCCTCGGTGACCACCTGCTCGGCCAAGGCCGCCAGGCCGGCCAGGCTCTCCCGGTTCACCGCCAACTCGTCCCGGGACTGTCCGGTCAGCAGGTAGTACTGCAGGCGGACTCCCGTCCGCCGAGCGCACGGCAGATGCGCGACCTGCCAGCCATTGACGAAGGCCGTGGTGCCGACGGCGTAGCGGAACTGAGAACCCTTGAGGCGGCCCTCGTCGGGTTCACGCAGCAGCTGGTCGGTCTCGGCATACCAGCGCACGATGGAGGGGGTCTGGTACACGCGGAAGCTGGGGGCCGCGGCGAACAGGTACGGTTCGTGGCCCGGCTCGAGGAGGATTTCCTGCCGCACCAACCGATTCCGCGGCACGTGCCGCGGCGGCTCAGGCAGCTGGACGGCGTCAAAATCCAGGAACTGCCGGCGGCTCCAGCGGCCCTGGAAGGGCGTGTAGTCGACGTGGACGATTCCCCGGAAGTACGGCTCGCCAAACACCTCGACCGGGCGCGAGGTTTCCTCGTCGGCAAAACCCACCCGCATCACGATCTCGGGGTTTTCGAGGATCCGGCCCAGGTCGTTCAGGCTGACCCGGTCCGAGAATCCCGCCGTGCGTCCGCCGCCCGGCACAGCGCCGCGCCACACGCGCTGGCCGAAGCGGGGCACGAGGAAGAAGACGCCGACGGCCAGCAGGAGCGTGAAACAGCCGATCCAGCCCAGCTGGCGGTAGAGGCTGCCCGAGAGCATCGAGGCGGCTGGATCCTCGACCGTGCGCGCGTGAAACTCGGCGGCCCGCCGGCGCGGGCGGGGATGCGAAAAATCGATCACGCCCCAACCGCCCCCGCGGCGACCGTGCCCGCTGCCGCGGAGGGTTGTGAACGGAATCGACTCGCGATGCACAAAGAACAGCATCAGGGCCGAGAACATGACGAACATGTAGACGATCAACAGCACGCCGAACAGAAATCCCAGGTTCAGGGCCGCGGCGACCACCACCTGCAGCAGGCTGAGCACGATCAATTGCCAGTAGATCCGGAGGCTCTTCTTCTGGAACAGCAGCACGATCTGCAGGTAGATCAGCAGGTTGGCGACCGCCACCAGGTGCTGGCCATACTCCTCGTTCAAGAATTCGATCATCGCCACACCGACCGCCGCCAGGGCGGCGTAGTTGACGACGTGGCTGTGCAGGCGAAAGCTGCCGCGGACATCGGTCAGCCAGAAGGCGGCGACGGCTGAGACGAGGGCCAGCAGCGGCAGGAGCACGCTGTGCTCGCCCATCCCCAACAGGAGCGTGCCCAGCGCGGCCATCGTGGCGACGTTCAGCTGCAGCAGCCGCTCCACGCGCGCCGATCCTCGGGCGGTCAGCGGGCGGGGCCCCGCATCGCGCCGGGCTGTCCCGGCCGGGGCGGGTGCGAGGGCGGTGGCTGTCGGACGGGTACTCATCGCATCATCGGGCCAGCGGGTCGATCTGAAACCACTGGGCGAAATCCCGGGCACTGGCGTCGACACAGGCGATGCGTCCGACCAGGGCCCGCTTCCGCGGGTCGCTCCAGACCTCGGCGAACCGCCGCGAGTCGGCCAGGTCGGTCGGCCGGGTCGACACGATCAAGGTGCTCGTCCCGGCCGGAATCTGGGCCAGGCCCTGGTGCAGCAGCTGCGGCAGCTGATCGTGGGTGTGGGACTGCGCGGCCGCCAGCTTGTGCATCACCTCCTGCAGGAGGACCATCGAACCCGTACCGCGAATCCATTCGGGCTTTCCGCCGGTGAATCCGACCAGCAGGCGGCTGCTGCCCCGGCGGCACTGGTCGGCGACGATCGTGGCGACGAAGCTGATCGCCAACTCGACCTGGTCCAGCCGCTGCTCCGACGGCTGCGGTCCGTGGCAGAGGTCCAACAGGAGGGCCAGGTCCTGGTTCCGCTGCTGTTCAAACTGGCGAACGGCCAGCTCGCCGCGGCGGGCCGAGGTCCGCCAGTGGATCCACCGCCGGCTGTCTCCCGACCGCCAGTCCCGCAGCCCATAGTAATCGCCTTCGACCAGCCCCTGGCGGCGCTGCGAGTGGCGGCTGCCCGCCCGATGCCGCTGCATGATCCGCGTCCAACGCGTGGCCAGCCGCCCCAGGCGCGGGCAGACAACCAGCGTGTCGATGCGGCGGAGCGGGGCCACCCCGACCAGGAATCCCAGCGGCGCCCGCGTCGAGACCGTCATCGGGCCCAACCGGTAACGGCCGCGGCTCAGCAGCCGCCCGCGATACGCGGCCTCGGCCGTTCCACCAGCCGGCACGCGCGGCAGCAGCACGCGGGCCCGCACCGCCTCGGCCGGCTGACCCTCGACCACCCGCTCGATGCGGTCCTCCACGATCAAGCCCCAGCTGTCCAGCCGCCGCCGCTGGTTCGAGGCGGTCAGGTCAACCACCAGCAGATCGCCGACGCCGACACTCTCGGGCAATTGGCGGCGAACATCCAGCCGCCGCAGGGTGACCACGATTATCCGCCAGTTCACCAGCAGCGGCCCCAGCATCATCCCGGCCAGCACCAGCAGGAGGTTGATGTCGCGCAGCAGCGCCCCGGCAATGATGAACCAGAGCACCCCCAGGTAATACCAGCCCTCGCGGCAAACCGTGATCTGCCGGCGTCTCAGGGGACGGTCCGGACGGCGGGAGGAAGCAGAGGCCATGTCCCACTCGTTCCCCGCGCCTACTCGGGCACCGGCACGTCGTCCACCAGCCGGTGGATCAGCGATTCGACGGCGTCCCGCTGGCCCCCGTGCAGATAGCCCTTGGCGATCACGCGGTGAGCCAGCACGGGCACCGCCAGCCGCTTGACGTCGTCCGGCACGACAAACTGCCGGCCCTCCACCACCGCCAGGGCCTGCGCGGCGCGGTACAGCGAGAGGGCCCCGCGGGTGCTGACCCCCACATGCAGCTCGTCACAGTTGCGGGTCGCGTCGACGATGTCCAAGAGGTAATCGTGGATCGTGTCATCCACTGCCACCTGGCGGACCGCGTCTTGCAGGGCGACGATCTGCGCCCCGGTCAACACCGGCCTCAACTCGTCCACCGGCTCGCCGCCGCGATGGCTGGTCAGCACCAGCCGCTCGTCCTCACGCTCCGGGTAACCCATCGAGATCCGCATCAGGAACCGGTCCATCTGGCTCTCGGGCAGCGGGTATGTGCCTTCGAACTCGAATGGGTTCTGGGTGGCGATCACCATGAACGGGCGGGGCAGCGTGTGCGTGTGGCCGTCCACCGATACCTGGCCGTCGCTCATCGCCTCCAACAGCGCGCTCTGGGTGCGGGGCGGCGTGCGGTTGATCTCGTCGGCCAGCACGATGTTCGCGAAAATCGGTCCGTGATTGAACAGGAACTCGTTCGTGCGGGCGTTGTAGATGCTGCTGCCGACGATATCGCTGGGCAGGAGATCGGGGGTGAACTGGATGCGGCAGAAATCGCCCTCCACGCTCTTGGCCAGGGCCTTGCCCACCAGCGTCTTGCCGACCCCGGGAACGTCCTCCAGCAGCAGGTGCTCGCCGGCCAGCAGGGCCACGATCGCCATCCGCACGACCTCGACCTTGCCCAGCACGACGCGGCAGACGTTCCCCTGCAGCTCCGTCACCTGGCTTTCCAGCTCAGCCTTCATCCCGCGTCCCCTCGCCGTCTCCGTCCCGACAGGTGTGTGTCGGTGTAGGTAACCGTTCACAAGCCGGGGTCTGGCTCATTTTTCGGCCGGAAGACCGCGCGGCACGGCCGGCCGCTGTCGCCGAAAAATGTGCCTGACCCCTTCGGGTGCCTGCCTTCGGGTACACGGGCGTCCACCCCGTGAACGGTTACCGGTGTATTGGCCCGTGCGAAGCGTCATCTTGCGTGCCCCGGGACTGGTATTCTAGCCGCCGCGCGGCCGGCTGTCTGCCGGAAGAATTCCAGCATTTGCCGGCACAGGACCTCGCCGACGCCACGGTCGCCCCGGCGGCGGGCATACCGATTGGTTGCGGCGGTTGTGGCGGGGCTGATACACTTGGATGCTGAGGGGGGCTCCCCGATCCGCAGCCGATAGCGCTACGTTCCGCCCCCACGGTGGGCAATGTGCCCCGGCGCACCGCCCCGTGCAGCCGCAGGGCGACGCATCGAGTGGCAAGTCATGTCGCGCACGCCTCACGACTCCGGCCTGCAGCTGCTCCCCGCCTGGTCGCCCACCCAACCGCCGAGCGGAACGGGAGGCGAGATGCTCCAGCTGGATCTGGCGTCGGGCGGCCCGCTGCCGCTCGAACTGCCGCCGCCCTCCCCCGCCGCTGCCGCGGCGTTGTCGCCCGCGGGCGCGACGGCCACCGCGTCCCAGCGGCCCGGCGCGCAAGGCGGCGCGGCAGGCAGCGGCACCGTCTGGCTCCGGGGCGGAAGCCTGATGTGCGCCTGTCCCGATTGCCGGGCGCCGATGACGATCCGTGTCTGGCTGATGATTGCCGACTGCTGGCGGTGTGGGACGAGCATCGAACTTTCGGAGGAGCAGGAGCGTGAGGTCCGGCGGCTGCTGGAGCAAACTGCGCCGAGCAGCGCCGTGGCGCGGACCACAACACCCCGTTCGGCGCCGGCGCCGCGTCCAGCCACCGGACCCCAGGACCCGGCCGCCCAGCCGCGGACGCCGGCTCAGGGCCCGCGACGCGAACCGGCGGCGCCCTCGGCCACCCCCAGCCGCACGCCCGCCCCCGCGGCCCCGCCGGCCACCCCGCCCACTCCCAGCCCGGCGACACGCGAAGCGCCTCCCCGCCGCGTCGCCGCCGCGACCCGGCCGATCGGCGTGCGAGCCAAGATCGGCACGCTGTCCACCCAGGGTTCGGCCTACGTCATCCTGCAGGACCTCTTCAAGGACATGCCGGCATGGCTGATCAGCATGGTCTTTCACCTGGCCCTGCTCACCCTGCTCGGCATCTTCACGCTGGAAGATGAGAATCGCGAGCCGCAGATCACGTTGACCGTGGACGTCAGCCGCCACGTGCGGGAGGGTGGCGACACGACGATTCTGGAAGAAGCGGACGAAGTGAAGTTCGATCTGCCGGTTCCACCCCAGCACCAGCCGAAAAACGAGCAGCAGCGCCGCGCACTGGTACTGGCCGACCAGGAAGCCCGGCTGTTGCGGCTGGACCCGAACACGCCCGATCCGCAGTTGCCGGAACTGTCGCAGGTGAAGCAAATCCTCAGCTCGGGGAACACCGAGCGGGCCGCCCTGGCGGTGCGCGACCCGCGGCTGCGCGTCGAAGTCATTCAACGCGAAGGCGGCACGACCCTGACCGAGGCGGCCGTGGCCCGCGGACTGCATTGGATGGCCGAGCACCAGAACCCGGATGGCAGCTGGAGCCTGCACGCGTTCGACCAGGCCCCGCAGTGCCGGCAGCGGTGCCGCGGGCACGGGCGGCTGGCGAGCGACTCCGCCGCGACCTCGCTCTGCCTGCTGCCGTTCCTCGGCGCCGGCCAGACCCACCTGACGGGCCGTTACCAGGACACCGTGGCACACGCCCTGCGGTGGCTGATCGAACACCAGCGACCGGACGGCGACCTGCGGCACGACTCCCGCGAGAACAGCGGCATGTACGCCCACGGGCAGGGGGCGATTGTGCTCTGCGAGGCCTTCGGCTTGACCAACGATGAATCGTTGCGCGAGCCCGCTCAGCGGGCGATCAACTTCATCGTGGCCGCCCAACACTCCGGCGGCGGCTGGCGCTACCAGCCGCGCGAGCCGGGCGACACGAGCGTCCTGGGCTGGCAGCTGATGGCCCTGCACAGCGCCCGCAACGTCGCTCTGGAGGTGCCCGCCGCCAGCCTGGAGAACGCCGCCCACTACCTGGACCGCGTGCAGAGCGACGAGGGCGCCCAGTACGCCTACATGCCCGACCGCCCGCCGACACACGTCATGACGGCCGAGGCCCTGCTCTGCCGGATGTTCCTGGGCTGGAAACTGGAGGACCCGGGACTGCACCGCGGGATCGCGCTGTTGTCGAGCCAGCACCTGCCGCATCAGGACGACTTCAACATCTACTACTGGTACTACGGCACCCAGGTGATGCATCACGCGGGCGGGCCGCCCTGGGAACAGTGGAATCAGAAGATGCGCGACATCCTGGTCCAGTCCCAGGTCACCTCGGGACACGAAGCCGGCAGCTGGCCGCCCCACGGACCGCACGCCGACGCCGGGGGACGCCTGTACGTCACGGCCCTGGCCGTCTGCACGCTGGAGGTCTACTACCGCCACGCCCCGATCTTCCGCCAGCTCAAGCTGGACTAGATCCGGTGGCGTCTCTCCGGGAGGGCGAGGCTCAGGGAGGGCGTCTCTCTGGGAGGGCGAGGTTCAGGGAGGGCGTCTCTCTGGGAGGGCGTCTCTCTGGGAGGGCGAGGCTCCCGCCGAGCCGCCGCGTGACGCGTCCCGCGAGCGCAAGGCTCCGGGAGGGCGAGGCTCCCGCCGAGCCGCGTGCCGCAGGTACACGGCCGAAACGGCCGTGGGACCCCCAAGGGCGAGGCTCCCGCCGAGCCGCGTGCCGCAGGTACACGGCCGAAACGGCCGTGGGACCCCCAAGGGCGAGGCTCCGGGAGGGCGTCTCTCCGGGAGGGCGAGGCTCCCGCCGAGCCGCCGCATCCCATCGCCCTCCCCCATGCGTGCCCCTTGACCTAGAATGCCCGCGAACGCCCCGGTACTGGAGTTGGACGCCGGGGGGGCTCGCCCAGCGGAGTTGCCATGGCCCGTCGGAGACTGCTGGTTACCGCCGCGCTGCCGTACGCCAACGGCCCCATCCATCTCGGGCACCTCGTGGAGTACATCCAGACCGACATCTGGGTGCGATTCCAGCGGTTGCGCGGGCACCGCTGCATCTACATCTGTGCCGATGACACGCACGGCACGGCGATCATGATCCGCGCGCGCCAGGAAGGGCGCAGCGAAGAGGCCCTGATCGACCAGATGCGGCAGGAGCATATGCGGGACTTTGCCCGCTTCGACATCCAGTTCGACAACTACGGCAGCACCCACAGCCCGGAAAACCGCCAGCTCTGCGGCCAGATCTGGCAGGCCCTGCGGCAGGCCGATCTGATCGTGCAGAAGTCAATCAGCCAGCTGTACGACCCGGTGGCGGGCACATTTCTCGCCGACCGTTTCGTGAAAGGCACCTGCCCCAGGTGCGGACGGAAAGACCAGTACGGGGACAGCTGCCAGTGCGGTCAGACCTACAGCCCCACGGAGTTGATCGACCCGGTCAGCACGCTCTCCGGCGTCGCGCCCGAACTGCGGCAGGCCGACCACCTGTTCGTCGTGCTGGAGCGGCTGCACGGGTTCCTCGAACAGTGGACGCAACACGGCGGCCGCCTGCAGGCCGAAGTGGCCAACTACCTGAAGGGACACTTCCTGGGCGAACCGCTGCGGGACTGGGACATCTCGCGGCCCGCCCCCTATTTCGGCTTCGAAATTCCCGACAGCCCGGGCAACTACTGGTACGTCTGGTTCGACGCCCCGATCGGCTACATGGCCTCCACCCTCCAGTGGTGCCAGCGGGAGGGCGAGGATTTCCAGGATTGGTGGCGGAGCGACCAGACGGAAATCCATCATTTCATCGGCAAGGATATCACCTACTTCCACACGCTCTTCTGGCCCGGCATGTTGAAGGTCGCCGGCTTTCAGCTGCCGACGAAAATCCACATCCATGGGTTCCTCACGGTCGACGGGGAGAAGATGTCCAAGAGTCGCGGCACGTTCGTCCAGGCCGCGACCTACCTGAAACACCTCGACCCGGCCTGCCTCCGCTACTACTACGCGTCCAAGCTGGGGCCGCGCCTGGACGACCTGGACATGAACCTGCAGGAGTTCGCCGCGAAGGTGAACGCGGACCTCGTGGGAAAACTCGTCAATCTGGCCAGCCGCACGGCGCCGTTCGTCCACGAGACGGGGCTGGCCCCGCGCTACCCGGACGACGGCGGTCTGCTGGCCCAGGCGGCGGGCATCGGAGAGGACATCGCCGCGGCCTACGAGCAGGGCGATTACGCCCGGGCCATGCGGCTCGTGATGGAGCGGGCCGACCAGGCCAACCGCTACGTGGAGTCCCACGAGCCGTGGGTGCTGCGCAAGGACCCGGCCCAGGCCGGGCGGCTGCAGGATGTCTGTACCGTCGCCCTGAACCTGTTCCGCCAACTCGCCATCTATCTGGCCCCCGTCCTGCCGCGGTTGGCGGAACAGACAGGCCAGCTGCTGCACGATCCGATCCAGGCCTGGGACCAGGCATCATGTCCGCTGACGGGAACCCCCGTCGGCAAGTTCCAGCACATGCTGAAGCGGGTCGAGCTGCGCCAGGTGGAAGCGATGATCGAGGACAGCAAGGTGCGTGAGGAGGGTGTCATGGAAAATGCCGAACGCGTCCAGCTGCCGGATGACAGCAGCCAGCCGCTGGAAGACGAACCGCTCGCGCCGCCCATCGCGTTCGAACAGTTCGCCCAGGTGGATCTGCGCATCGCCCGCGTAGTGGCCGCCGAGGATGTGCCCGAGGCCGACAAGCTGCTGCGGTTGACGCTGAGCCTCGGCGGCGACCAGCGCCGCACCGTCCTGGCCGGCATCAAGCAGGCCTACCGCCCGGAGCAGTTGGTCGGGCGACTGGTCGTGATGGCCGCGAACCTGGCCCCGCGGAAGATGAAGTTTGGCACGAGCGAGGGAATGATCCTGGCCACCGGTCCCGGTGGGCGCGAGGTCTTCCTGCTCGCGAGCGATGAAGGCGCTCGGCCCGGCCAGCGGGTCCATTGAAGAAGAGGCGGCGTCCACGCAATGGGGCGTCGGGGCCCAATCAGATAATCCCCTACGGTGGCATGGACCACTGAAGAAGGGGCGGCGTCCACACAATCGGGCAGGACTCGGCAGTCTGTCGTCCTGGATTCGCAGTCGCCTTGACGGCCGCGCACGTATCGGTTTCCGTTGCTGGTCAGGCGTCAACGGGTAGGTGGCGCCGATCGTGCCGTTTGCCGAAACAGCGTATTGTCGTCGGCACACTCCGTGTGCCGAAACGGCGCAGTGTCGTCGGCACACTCCGTGTGCCGAAACGGCGTATTGTCGTCGGCACACTCCGTGTGCCGAAACGGCGTCGCGACCGACGTCTCCAGCGGACAACGCCGGCGATGCGGGCGCTGTACAGCGTCCACCC
>Ga0114938_1000840_pt1 | contig 22205 bp, 12 predicted proteins | sample AshMeaBigSpring_FD_88675 | JGI IMG/M metagenome (GOLD analysis project Ga0114938, IMG submission 88675) | Groundwater microbial communities from Big Spring, Nevada to study Microbial Dark Matter (Phase II) - Ash Meadows Big Spring | ecosystem: Environmental > Aquatic > Deep subsurface >...
ACTTTCCCCCCGCAGGCAACTCCAGCCCACGGGCGAGCGGGAAGGGGACTGGTTTTTTCTGCGCGGAAAAAATGGGCAGGAGTGGATTCGAACCACTGAAGGCGTAAGCCAGCGGATTTACAGGCCGCTCCGACTACGATAGAAAAAGCCTCCAGGTGGATAAAGGTGGACAAGCAAAAAGGCTTTTGGGAAAGTTCGGGGATGAACCCCAATAAAAGTTTCTCCCAAAACTTTTCGGAAAATACTCTCCCAAGAGAAAAACTCCCGGCGGGCGTCGGGATTTACGAAAACTCAAACGGGCGGCAAACGCTTTTTCGCGTCCGGCTTGGTCCAAAGTTTTTGGGGCCGGGACGGATCAAAAAGAAAAACTTCGCAAAGCGGGAGGCCGCCCTCGAATGGATCAAAGAGATGTCAGGTGGAACGGCCATCGAAGAAGCGAAAAAGCTCCAAGTGGGGGTTGATCAGATCCATGACATCAAAGTGGCGCTCCAAATCCTTGCTGGCCGGGCTTCGCTCGTTGAAGCCGCCAACGCTTGGGAGAAATATGTCGCACAGGCCGGAGAATCCAAAACGGTGGAGGATGCGATCGCGGCACTCCATACGGATCAGACAGGCCAAGGCCTTTCGGCTCGCCATGTTCGAGAATGCAAGGCCAAGCTCACGAGGTTTTTCCTTGGGCTGGAAAAGGTGAAAGTCTGTGATCTGAAATCCGAGGATCTGGAAAAGGCCCGTGACGCCATGGACGCGATGGGGAATTCCCCATCGCCTGAGCAACGGGCAAAGAGGATCCGGTATGCCTCCCTTTTCATGGAATTCTGCATCTCAAAGAAATGGATAAAACCCGCAGGAAACCCGCTCATAGGGGTGAGCAGCCCCCGGCTCAAATCGAAGAAGATTTCCTGCCTATCGGTTGAGGAGGTTGCCCTGCTCCTACTCGCAGCCAAGGAGCATCATCCTGAGGCTCTCCCGTTCCTAGGAATCAAGATTTTTGCGGGGCCACGAAACGAGGAACTCTACCCGCTTACTTGGGAGGCGTTCAAGGCTTCCACAATCAGGTTGGAGAAGACCAAAACCGACCGGGCCAGATCGGTGACGATCGAGGACGCACTCAGGGGATGGATCACCATCCCTGAGGACAAGACCGGCCTGATTCTCTCCGCTCTCCCGCAGATCAAAGACAGGGAGGCCGTCTGGCTGGATGCCATCGCCAAGATAGAGAAAAAGGCGGGTGTCACGATCCCACAAAACGGGCTCCGGCACACATACGGGAGCTATCACTTTGGGAGGAGCAAGGACGCGGCTGCCACATCCTCGCAGATGGGGAACAGCCCGCGCATGGTCTTGGACAGATACGCGGATGCGGTTGATGACGATGATGCGGCCCTGTTTTGGAGCCTCACCCCGGCCACGGCCAAGTCCTTGCACAAAACAGGAAAGACCAAAAACGAAACTCTGGAACCTCGCCGCCGCGACGGATTTATCGAGTAAAAGCCATGACCAGAATCATCTTTGAGAATATTCTTCCTTGGCTTCCTGATAGCAATTTTCTGGTGATCTGAGACTTGGAGAGATTTTCGGTGCGGTCGTCGTTCGAATCAATAAGCCCGTACGTAAGAACGACAAGAAACGAGTCCGCAGGATTGACTGGCATCCCGGAGATAACGCATGGTGAACAGTGAGGATTCCCTCGATCATTCACCCAATGTCTTTCACAAAATATCCCGATGCCCTGAGCTCCCCTGAGAAGACCTCGGTCATCCGGGAGGAGCACATTGAGATCGGGTTCATCGAAAAGCTCCGCAGCCTCAAATACACCTGCCGCCCGGATATTCACGACCGGGCCTCGCTGGAGAGGAACTTTCGGGAAAAATTTGAGGCCCTCAACCGCGTCACCCTCACTGATGCCGAGTTCGCTCGCCTACTGGACGAAATCGTCACCCCGGACGTCTTCACCGCCGCCAAGACACTCCGGGCAATAAACAGCTTCACCCGCGACGACGGCACACCGCTCAACTACACCCTCGTCAACATCAAGGACTGGTGCAAAAACCACTTCGAGGTTGTCAACCAGCTTCGCATCAACACGGACTACAGCCACCACCGTTTCGATGTGCTTCTCCTCATCAACGGTGTGCCCTGCGTGCAGGTTGAGCTGAAGACTCTCGGCGTAAATCCACGCCGGGCCATGGAGCAGATCGTCGAATACAAAAACGATCCTGGCAACGGCTACACCAAGACCCTTCTCTGCTTCCTCCAGCTCTTCATCGTCAGTAATCGCGACCGCACCTACTACTTCGCGAACAACAACGCCCGGCACTTCGCCTTTAACGCTGAGGAGCGTTTCCTGCCCGTCTATGAGTTCGCGGACGGCGACAACCGCAAGATCACCCACCTCGACGACTTCACCGACCGCTTCCTGAAAAAGTGCGATCTCGGCCGGACCATCAGCCGCTACATGGTGCTCATCGCCAGCGAGCAGAAGCTCATGATCATGCGGCCATATCAGGTCTATGCCGTGCAGCACATGGTCGCGTGCATCGACGACGATGCCGGCAACGGCTTCGTCTGGCACACGACCGGCAGCGGCAAGACGCTCACTTCGTTCAAGGCCGCCACCCTGCTGAAGGAAAACGACCACATCCACAAATGCGTCTTCGTGGTGGACCGCAAAGATCTTGACCGTCAGACGCGCGAGGAGTTCAACCGCTTTCAGGAAGGCTGTGTCGAGGAAAACACCAACACCGCCGCACTCGTCCGTCGCCTGCTTTCCGAGGACTACGCCGACAAGGTCATCGTCACCACCATCCAGAAGCTCGGCCTGGCGCTGGATGAAACCAGTAAGCGAAACAAGCAACGGAAGAAGAACGACCAAGCCACCTACAAGGAGCAGCTCGAAGCACTGAAAGACAAGCGCATTGTCTTCATCTTCGACGAATGCCATCGGTCGCAATTCGGAGAAAACCACAAGGCCATCAAAGAGTTTTTTCCCAAGGCCCAGCTCTTCGGATTCACCGGCACGCCCATTTTCGAGGAGAACGCCTCCTTGCAAAAGATCGAGGATGCCACTGCCTCCATGCGCACCACGGAAGACCTCTTCCAGAAGCAGCTCCACGCCTACACCATCACCCACGCCATCGAGGATGGAAACGTGCTCCGCTTCCATGTGGACTACTTCAAGCCCAAGGAGGAAAAAGGCAAGAATCCACCCAAGCCCGGCGAGGCCATCGCCAAGCGCGCCGTCGTCGAGGCAATCCTCACCAAGCATGATGCCGCCACCGGCGGGCGCCGCTTCAATGCCATCCTCGCCACCGCGTCCATCAACGACGCCATCGCCTACCACGCTCTGTTCAAGACGATGCAGGCGGAGAAGGCGGCCGCCGATCCCGAGTTCAAGCCGCTGAACATCGCCTGCGTGTTCTCGCCACCGGCCGAGGGCAATCCCGATGTGAAGCAAATTCAGGAAGACCTGCCGCAGGAGCAGGCCGACAACGAGGAAGACCCCGAGGGCAAGAAGGACGCGCTCAAGGCCATCATGGCCGACTACAACGCCCGCTACGGTACCAATCACCGCCTCGGCGAGTTCGATCTCTACTACCAGGATGTGCAGAAGCGCATCAAAGACCAGCAGTGGCCGAATGCCGATTACCCCGCCTCGCAGAAGAGCGACATCACTATCGTGGTGGACATGCTGCTCACCGGCTTCGACTCCAAGTTCTTGAACACGCTCTACGTGGACAAGAACCTCAAGCACCACGGTCTCATCCAGGCATTCTCCCGCACCAACCGCATCCTCAACGCCACTAAACCCTACGGCAACATCCTCGACTTCCGCCAGCAGCAGGACGCCGTGGATGCCGCCATCGCCCTGTTTAGCGGGGAAAAAACCGGAGAGCAGGCGCGGGAAATCTGGCTCGTGGACAAGGCCCCCGTGGTCATCCAGAAGCTGGAGACCGCCGTGCAGAAGCTCGACAGCTTCATGAAGTCCCAGGGCCTCGACTGCACGCCCTCCGCGGTGGCGAATCTGAAGGGAGATGCCGCCAAGGCCATCTTTATAGAACGCTTCAAGGAAGTCCAGCGGTTCAAGACCCAGCTCGACCAATACACCGACCTCACCGAAGAAAACAAAGCCAGCATCGAACAGGTGCTGCCCGAGGAAAACCTGCGCGGCTTCAAAGGCCAGTATCTGGAAACCGCCAAGAAGCTCAAAGAGCAGCAGGGCAAGACCGGCGACAAGGGCGACTCCACCGACACCGTGGACCAGATCGACTTCGAGTTCGTCCTCTTCGCCTCCGCCGTCATTGATTACGACTACATCATGGGCCTCATCGCCAAGTTCTCGGAACAGAAGCCGGGCAAAGCCAAGATGACCCGCGAGGAACTCATCGGCCTCATCAGCGCCGATGCCAAGTTCATGAACGAGCGAGACGACATCGCCGAATACATCGGCACGCTCAAGGCCGGCGAGGGCCTCAGCGAAAGCGCCATCCGCGAGGGCTACACCCGCTTCAAGGCGGAGAAGGACGCCAAGGAACTCGCCGCCATCGCCGCGCGGCACGGCCTCGCCACCGCCGCCCTACAAACCTTCGTGGACGGCATCCTCAACCGCATGATCTTCGATGGCGAGCGGCTCAGCGACCTCATGCTCCCGCTCGACCTCGGTTGGAAAGCCCGCACCCAGGCCGAACTTGCCCTCATGGCCGACCTACACCCCCTCCTCACAAAACGCGCCGGGGGCCGCGACATCTCAGGACTCAGCGCCTATGAGGAGTAAGACGAAATCCACCGCCACGAAGGAAAACGGCTCCCCCCAGCTGGTGCCGCAGCTGCGGTTTCCCGAGTTTCAGGGAGCTGAGGCTTGGAAGATTGAGCGATTGGGGAATCTATTCTCAGACCGGCAGGAGTCAGGCCTGACTGGTTTACCACTCCTATCTCTGATGGATAAAGAGGGGATCGTTCCGCAGGAGGACAGCAATCGAAAGAATAACTCCAATAGCGATAAATCCAAATACTTGAGAGTTGTTCCGGGAGACATTGCGTATAACACGATGCGGATGTGGGAAGGCCGAAGCGCCTATGTCGGCTTGGAAGGATTAGTCAGCCCCGCCTACACGGTTTGTGAGCCGCGATCAGGCGTTCACAGCCTCTTTTTCTCTCATTACTTCAAGACGCCGCAGCTCATCGAACAGTTCCGGAGATATTCTCAGGGGCTCGTTAAAGACACGCTTAACCTGAAGTATGCAGCTTTCTCGCAAATATCGGTTCCTTTGCCGATATACCCCGAGCAACAAAAAATCGCCCAGTGCCTGAGTTCGGTTGAAAAGCTGATCGCCGCGCAAGCGCAGAAAGTGGCCGCGCTCAAGACCCATAAAAAAGGGCTGATGCAGCAGCTTTTCCCCCGCGAAGGCGAAACCCAACCCCGCCTCCGCTTCCCCGAATTCCAAACCGCCGTGGAGTGGGTGGAGCAGCCCTTCTCAAACCTTTGCGACATCAAACACGGCTACGCATTTGAGAGTGAGTTTTTCAGCAACGAGGGTGAGCATGTGCTCCTCACGCCCGGTAACTTCTACGAGGAAGGCGGCTATCGCGACCGAGCCGACAAACAGAAATATTACAGCGGCGAGATTCCTCGCGACTATGTGCTCGCCGAGGGAGACATGCTTGTAGCCATGACCGAGCAGGCAGCCGGATTGCTCGGTAGTCCTCTTATCGTTACGGAGTCCGACAAGTTTCTGCACAACCAACGACTCGGCCTTATTACGAAAAAGCATGGAGTCGCGTGCGCGAACGAGTTCTTTTTCCACGTCTTCAACACCCAGCGTGTTCGGAAGGCGATTCATGACACCGCTTCGGGAGCGAAGGTGCGCCACACATCACCCACAAAGATTGGCGAAGTCGTCGTCTCCGTACCCACCACGTTGCTGGAACAACAACGTATCGCCAGGTGCCTGAGCAACCTTGACGCCCTGATCACCGCCGAAACCCAAAAGCTCGATGCACTCAAGATCCACAAGAAAGGGTTAATGCAGCTGCTTTTACCATCTCCGGAAGAGGATGCGGCGTGATCATCACAATCAATGCCGAATCCGTTCTTCCTGAATGCCCCGCATTCGTCTACTATTTCGCCGCTTAATAAATGCCATTCTCCTCTCAAGTCGCCTATCATTCCAACCACGGTTGCGTATCGTGGCAGGGGCGGTGTGCTTTGGCTGGTGACAAGTTGAATGATTTTCTGAGCGGGCCGGTCGCAGCTCGGCTAGACGATACAGAGGGCGGCGAAGAATTGCGCAGCCATCTTCGAGGACTCAGCCTGACGGGTATGGGGCAAGATGCGCTGGAGGAGGTCCTTGCCGCCGATGTGCCCGAGGAGCGGGCCTGGGCTGCTGGTGAAGCGCTGGCCGAGGCCGTGCTGACAGAACATCACGATGTGGTGCTACCCTGGAATACAGAGCGGGACAAACGAAACCCGTTTGCATCCCTTCCGGGTGCGGACATCGTCGGATTCCAGCGCGACGGTGATTCGCATCGGATTGCATTGGGCGAGGTCAAGTGCTCGGCCGAGGAAAAATGGCCGCCCCAGGTCATGAGCGGACGGAGCGGAATCGGACACCAGCTGGACTCGTTGGCCAACAACCTCGGCACGATCTGCCAGTTATTCAAATGGTTGTTGCCGCGGGTGAAGAAAACTCAGCATGTAAGTGCCTTCAACAACGCCTGCATAAGGTATTTCAACTCCGAGCGCCGGGATCTGGCCCTCTTCGGGATCTTGGTTCGAGATAAGGAAGCGAGGGAGACAGACCTTCAGGCGAGGGGACGTAGCTTGGGTGGGGCTTTGCAAGGGCCTACGCGATGCCAGCTTCTTGCCCTTTATCTTCCGTGGCCGATTAGTCTGCTTCCGGCAGCCATTCAGCAAGGAGGTGCGCCATGAACCACTGGCTCCTTGATGGGATTGCAGAGAAACGCGCCAGTGCGTTGCGTGAAGCTGACCGTATCCAGTTTTACCGCGAAATGGCTCGCGAAGTCCCGGATTTCGACACGAGGGCAATTCAAGAAATCGCCGAGTCCTTGGAAATCTCAGTTCTGGACTTGGAAGTGGACCGTCTTTCTGAGGATCGTGATCGCGTGGCCACTATGCGCAGTGCCGCAGCAGACGCGTTTCATATGTTGCGGGTTTTGCCCGTTCCGGAAAATCCGATGGAAGCAGGAACGCACTTACTTCGCGCTTCCACCCTTGCCGTGCTTGGAGATCGGGGTGCGGATGCTGCACGGTGGCTCCGCGCTTTGGATACCGATAATGGCTGGCCCGCATTTGCAATTGAATCCGATGACTGGGGCCAGCGTTGTCGCGCCACCATCACCGATGTTTGGCTGCGCCTTGTGCGCAAAAGGGGCTGGACTGATCGCGATTCCGTCTTGGAGCGCGTCGCAGCTCTTCGAGATTCCCAGCAGGAGTTTGAGCGCGATTACCTGCAAGCACTTGACCCGTTACCAGCCAAACGTTCCGCGCTTGAACTGATCGCGATCTACCACATCTCAAAGGCAGCAGACGTGCTCGCACACTTCATCACCGATGGCGTGGTGGACGGAAATCATCAGGTTCAGCAGCTCTTGGATTCTCATTTTGATCGTGCCATCGCAGCATGCGAAACAGCGCGGCTGGTGGAGTTGGAACCCATGACGCGGTTGCTTGCCCGCGCCGCCGCGCAAATGGTCGAGAATTCGATCTGGACCGTAACCCGTGCGGTGAACTCTCGCGTGACCGACTTCGTCCGTGAGTTGGTGAATCGTGGACGAGGGGATAAAGCGTTGTTCGATGTTCTGCCGCCGCAACGCCGGTCACTGGCCGAGCGAGGTCTGCTGGGGTCCAGCCGTCGAGCCGTCGTTGTGAGTCTGCCCACATCAAGCGGTAAGACACTCATCGCCCAGTTCCGGATTCTTCAGGCTTTGAACCAATATGAAGACCGGAAAGGCTGGGTCGCTTACCTCGCGCCCAGTCGTGCCCTGGTCAACCAAGTCACCCGGCAGCTAAGGCGCGATTTCGAACCGCTTGGCTTGGTCGTGGAGCGGGTCAGTCCGGCCATGGAAATTGATGGGGTCGAAGCTGGCGTTCTCAGCGACCCGAATGATGAATCAAAGTTCCGCATCCTTGTCGCCACACCCGAAAAGTTCGACCTGATGTTGAGACAGGACTGGGAGGAGAAGATTGGCCGACCGCTCACTCTGGTGGTGGTGGATGAAGCGCACACGATTCAGGATCCTCAGCGTGGCATGCGCTTGGAGCTGCTTCTTGCGACGATCAACCGGGAATGCCGAGAGGCGCAGTTCCTGCTATTAACGCCGTTCATTCAAAACGCTCGTGAAGTAGCTCGCTGGCTTGGGGGCGCAAACTCAGACGACATCAGCGTGGGGGTGGACTGGCAGCCCAATGATCGGGCAATTGGAATCGTCAGTGCTGTGGATGCAGGACCGTTACAGGGGAGCAGTCGCGACTATCGATTGGATTTCAAGACTGTCCATACCACCCGGCATACCATTGATCTCGATGAGCCCTTTGGATTGGGTAAGGAAGCCGCGTTGGCAACCACGCTTTCTAAAGCCAACGACGCGGGAACTCTGGCGGCAATCGCAGCTCACAAACTCAAAGAACGTGGCCCGGTCATCGCCATGCACAGCCGTCCAGATTACGTATGGAAGCTTGCCGAGAAGCTCAAGGTTGCGGAGGAACTCTCCACGAACCTATCTCCTGCCGTGGAACTGGTCCGTGAGTATGTATCTCAAGAATTGGGCGCAGGATTTCCCTTGGTGGATCTGTTGGCTCACAGGATCGGCGTGCATCATGGAGGATTACCGGAGGAGATTCGGATGCTGATGGAATGGTTGTTCGAGAAAGGTTGTCTCGACATTATGGCCGCAACCACAACCATAGCCCAAGGTGTGAACTTCCCAGTGAGTGGTGTGGTCATGGCAGCAACACACTATCCTTCAGGATACTCTTCCGTTACCATGCCGCCAGAAGACTTCTGGAACATCGCAGGCCGGGCGGGCAGGATTTCCCAAGGTCAACTTGGAGTGATCGCCTTGGTGGCGGCGAATGAACAGCAAATGTCAGAGCGCCGGGACTTTATTAATCGGAACACCGGTGATTTAAACTCCGCGCTGATCCAGCTCGCGCAAAAAGCTGGCGAAGCTTTGGATGATCTCGGCAGGATTGTTTATCACTCCCCGGAATGGTCGAGTTTTCTCCAATATCTTGCGCATACTTACCGCCAGATGGGAGAGCCTGATAATTTCGCCGATCAAATTGAACAAGTTCTTCGCGGCACGCTCGGATTTGAAAAGCTGCGTTCTTCACAAAGCCAGATAGCACGACGTCTTCTTGCCGGGATTAGAACATATACAGTTTATCTGACCCAACCGGGACAACCGCTTAAGCTGGTGGACAGCACGGGCTTTTCTTTGCAGAGCATCAAAACTGTGATGGAACACCGAGGCAATCTCGGACCAGACTCATGGGATGGAGACCGTTTGTTCCGCAACGGCGACCGGACGTTGCAGGATATGATGGGCGTCCTTCTACGCGTTCCTGAATTGCGCGAAAACCTAAAGGCAGTCACTGGCGGTCAAGCACCAGACGGCGACAAGCTAGCTCGAATTCTAAAGGATTGGGTGAACGGCGAGGAGATAACCACCATTGCGGAACGGCACTTCCGGACCGACGGCATGGATCCAACAACCGCATTAACCAAGTGCGGCCAGAACCTTTTCGGAAAACTAACCCAAACGTCATCATGGGGGCTAGGTGCCTTGCTGGCGATCACCGCATCAGGTATGCCCGATGCTGAGCGCAGCCAGCTTTCGAATCTCCCCTCGCGCGTCTTCTATGGCGTTTCTACAGACGAAGCGATTGCCCTGCGCCTGCTGGGAGTTCCGCGTCGGGCAGCTATGCCTTTAGCTCGTAGTTTAAATCTGCAGAGGGACGAACCTCTTCCGACAATCCGTGCACGGCTAGCAGCTATGTCAGAACAAGATTGGAACTCAGCTGTGGGCACCTCGGGCGGCGTCTATAGAAAAGTTTGGCAAATCATGGAAGGGAAAGAGGGGGTAAAGATTAACACGTGACCGACACCAACCAAAAGCAACTGGGCAACACCCTCTGGAGTATAGCCGACCAACTGCGCGGGGCCATGGATGCGGACGACTTCCGCGACTACATGCTGTCCTTCCTCTTCCTACGCTACCTCTCGGACAACTACGAAACGGCGGCGAAGAAGGAGCTGGGGCGGGATTACCCCGAGGTCGACGGAGACAAATGCAAGGTGCCGCTGGCGCTGTGGTATGCCAACAACGTGGACGACATCCCGGAGTTCGAGAAGCAGATGCGACGCAAAGTGCATTACGTCATCCAGCCCGCGCACCTCTGGAACAGCATTGCCAATCTGGCCCGCACCCAGAACGCGGAGCTGCTGAACACGCTGCAAGCAGGCTTCAAATACATAGAGACGGAATCCTTCGAGAGCACCTTCCAGGGCCTCTTCTCCGAGATTGACCTGAGTTCCCCCAAGCTCGGCAAGCAATATCCAGACCGCAACGCCAAGCTCTGCACAATCATCCAGAAGATCGCCGAAGGCCTGGCGGAGTTCTCCACGGACATCGACGCGCTCGGTGATGCCTACGAGTACCTGATCGGCCAGTTCGCGGCCGGGTCCGGCAAAAAGGCGGGCGAGTTCTACACCCCGCAGCAGATTTCCGACATCCTCTCCGCCATCGTCACACTAGACAGCCAGGAACCAAAGACGGGCACGAAGAAGCGGCTGGAAAGTGTAATGGACATGGCCTGCGGCTCCGGCTCCCTGCTCCTGAACGTGCGCAAGAAGGTTAGCAAGGGGGGCGGCACCATCGGCAAAATCTTCGGCCAGGAGAAAAACATCACCACCTACAACCTCGCCCGCATGAACATGCTGCTGCACGGGGTGAAGGACTCGGAGTTCGACATCTTCCACGGCGACACCCTGCTCAACGAGTGGGACATGTTGAGGGAGCTGAACCCCTCCAAGAAGCCGAGCTTCGACGCCATTGTCGCCAACCCGCCCTTCAGCTACCGCTGGGAACCCAGCGACGCTCTGGCCGACGACGTGCGCTTCAAAAGCCACGGTCTCGCCCCCAAGTCCGCCGCCGACTTCGCCTTCCTCCTGCACGGTTTCCATTTCCTAAAAGACGAAGGCGTAATGGCGATCATCCTGCCGCATGGCGTGCTCTTCCGAGGCGGTGCCGAGGAACGCATCCGCACCAAACTGCTCAAGGACGGCCACATCGACACCGTGATCGGTCTGCCCGCCAATCTCTTCTACTCCACCGGCATACCCGTCTGCATCCTGGTCCTCAAGAAGTGCAAGAAGCCCGACGACGTGCTATTCATTAACGCTGCCGAGCACTTTGAGAAAGGCAAACGCCAGAACCAACTGAGTGAGGAGAACATCACGAAGATCATCGGTGCCTACCAATTCCGATCGGAGGAACCCCGCTACTCCCGCCGGGTAGAGATGGCCGAAATCGAGAAAAACGACTTCAACCTCAACATCTCCCGCTACATCAGCACCGCCGTGGGGGAGGAAGAAATCGACCTGGCGGCAAACCAAGCCAAGCTGGTTGAAATCGAACAATCAATCGAATCGGCCGCCGAGAAGCACAATGCGTTCCTGAAGGAACTTGGACTTCCGCCACTGCCGTAAAGTCCAAAAAAATGAAAAAAATGCCTCGCCCGTGCAACCCGCAGCTCCGAATTCCTATAGTACAGGTATGCAGGCACTTCGTCCGAACATCGGAACCATGATTGCACATCGCACAAGCCGCGAAGACTCACCTGCGCGAATCGAAATCACTATCCAAATGGATAAGCATACCCTGGATATGCCAAAGGAAGAGAATCCAACGCTTTTCCCCTCCCACTTTTAAACAAGGCAGTTTAACGAGCGCCCCCATCCTCCTTGATCATCCGCTCCTAGACACTCCAATTCTTCCCACCTATGAAAAAAAGCATACTCGCTATTCTCCTACTCACCACAAATCTCCACGCGATCCCCTACACATGGAACGGAACCGTATCCTCCGCGTGGAGCACGCCCTCCAACTGGATATCATCCACCATGGGCCCTTCAAACGGCACATTCACGGGCGCCCAGCTCAAAGTGCCCAACTACGAGATCGTCTATGACGGATCCCTCGGATCCACAACCTACGGGGGTGCCAACCTCGCCGGGCTCACCGTGGGAATAGGCAGCACAAACGCAACAATGACCATCACGGGGGGGAACTTCTCAACCGCGCTGGCCACCGGGACCGGCCGCGACCAGATCGGGGGAGTCAACGGGACAAGCACACTCAACATCTCAGGAGGAAACTTCACGGGCTCCCCCGCAGGAACAAACTTGGGAATATCCCAAACAAACAGCGCAACGTTGAACGTCAATGCGGGAGCAGCCACGCTGACCACTCTGACCTGCGACGCCATGGCATCCGCAACCAACTTGAACGGGGGGATGCTGACCCTCAACCAAATCCGCACCACCTTTACCGCACGTGCCCCCGAACTCAACTTCAACGGGGGAACCCTGCGAGCGGGAGCCTCTGCCGGCGCATCGTTCACACCATCCGCCCTCAAGCACTATATCCAGTCCGGTGGGGGAACAATCGACACCAACGGGCAGGCGATCCAAATCGGCGCGCCCCTTCTGCACGGCAGCTCTTCCCCCAACGATGGAGGCCTCACCAAAACAGGAAGCGGGACACTCACGCTGACGGGGGAGGGAACCTACAACGGCGACACCCGTGTCACCGCCGGCACTCTCCAGCTCAACGGATCCTCCACGGGATCTCCCAGCAACATCCTCTCCGGCCCCGCAGGAACGGGGAAAATCATCATCAGCAGCGGGGGAGGCCTGACTGGAGACGGAGACATCCTCAACCCGATCCAAATCTCCGGAAACACGTTTTTCGGAACAGGAGGGAGCTCATCCACAAACCTGATCCTCTCGGGAAACCTGACCAACGCCAGCCCCGCAGACACCCTGACAAAAACCGGAGAGGGCGCAGTGACCCTCGCCAACCCCAACGGCTACAACGGAAACATTCACATCCAATCAGGAATCCTCAAGGCCACCATCCCGCAGGCGCTCGGCATCGCCAGCACCCCGGGAAAACTGACAGTCGCAAAAGAGGGGACGCTATCGATCACCTACGGAGGAGACCGGTGGACAAGCCAGAATGTGGCCAGCCTGCTCACAAACAACCCCATCGAAGGAACCCTGGATTTCTTCCTGCCATACTTCTTTGAGGCCACCGCCTACAATTCAAACATCAGCGGCAACCTGACTATCTCCCTCAGTGAAGGGAATCTCATGCTGGGAGGCCAGAACTCCCACACGGGAGGGATTACAATAAACCGGGCTGGCCTGCAAATCCCCTCGGCAGCCGCGCTGGGAACCGGCCCGCTGAAAATCAACGGATATGGCTCCATCAGCAGCCTCACTGGCAACCAGATCACGATCCCCAACCCCGTAAACATCAAAGTCGGGAGCACATTTTACACCGGCTCATCCCTAGCCACAAATGAGCTCCGGCTCAGCGGCAATATCACATTTGAATCCGGAGCCGCGATCAAAGGGGAATCCCCAACGACAATCTCAGGCCCCATCGCGGGAGACGGCCCCTTAACCACCCTGGGGGAACTCACCATCACAAATGCCAACACCTACGCGGGAGGAACAAATTTGCAAGGGCTGGTGCACCTCGGCGGCAACGCGACCGGAAGCGTCGGGGCGATCCTATCCTCTCCCTTGGGAACTGGACCCATCACAGCAAACTCCTGGGGGGGATTCTCCCCAGGGCTCGCATCCGATTCCTCCACGCCGCGCACCATCCTCAACCCGATCCAAATCCAATCGTCGATCACCCTCGGAGATAGCGCAACCCCCGGAAAACTGACATTCCTGGATGTGATTGATCTCGGCGGGGGGACGGCGACCATCAACACGCGCAGCCCCTCCCGCATGGAGGGGGAAGTCCGCAACGGCGGCATCTTAAAAACCGGCGCGGGGGAACTGACGCTCGCGGCCAACAACACCTATTCGGGCGCAACCGAAATAACCGAAGGCACCCTGACGATCGCAGATCAGGGGAAAATCGCAGGGACATCGGGGATCAGCGTAACAAACGGCACCCTGAAAATCACGACCAACAACACGGCCCCGCTCGGAACCGCCCAAACCTGGCTCACCAATGCCACGCTGGAATATGGAATCGAAGGGGGCAATGCAACCAGTACGGAATCCACGGGAACAATCGGGATCAGCGGAAGCAGCACGATCAAAACGGCCCAGGCGGGAACCGCAGGAAACTCCACCCTCACAATCCCGGAAATCCTGCACACGGGCACAATCGACTTTCAAGGAACCGGGCTCGGGGAAGGCACCCGAAACCGGATCATCCTCACAAACGCACCGAGCCTGACGAACGGGATCCTCGGAGGATGGGCAACCTTCCAGAACTCCGGATTCGCCTCCTACGATCCCGTCCTCGGAGTCAAAGCCTATTCAGGATACACCGACATCGCCGCAAGGGGATCCTCCCTTTCGAGCAACGCATCGGCAAACGTAAGAATCAACAGCGCCGGGGCGGGAGGGAGCATCGAGCTGGGGGCAGGCACCACAACTATTAACACCCTCTTCCAAAACACGGGGACGGCAGCCACGGTCAACACCGCCGGAAAAACGATCGCGCTCAGCGGAATCCTGATCACGCCGGGAAAAAGCGGGGTGACCATCGGGGAGAACCCACAAGACGGGGAGATAATCCCTGCGATCCCCAACGGGGAGATCGTCCTCAACAACCAATCCGGCAACCCGCTCGTCATCAACGCGCAGCTCGGCAATAATGGCGGAGGCGCATCCCTGCAAACCACGGGAGACGTCGTGCTCACCTGCGGGCTCACCTACAACGGGTCAACCACCATCAGCGCCGGCAGCCTCACCATCCCCGCAAACGAATCCCAGATTCAGACCGGCCCCATCGCGGGAACGGGAACCCTCATCAAAACGGGCTCCGGAACAACCACTCTCAACCAGCCAAACGCCCACACGGGGGGGACGAGCATCCTCGCAGGGACGCTCATCACCACAGACCCTGCAGGGCTAGGCTTCGGACCGCTCGTGAACAACGGGACGATCACGCTCGCGGAGGGAACCTCCTTCAACAACAAACTGAGTGGAACGGGCACGATCAACATCAACGTCGGAGCCAACACAAACCTCTTCCAAGGCGATTTCTCAAATTTCCAAGGCGTCTGGAACATCGGCGACGGAAACCAGACGGGCACGACCGTGATCCAAGCCCAACAGAACAAGGACGCGATCTTCAATATCAAACCCCTTGCCAAGCTTGTTGATGGCGGGTTTGAGCTGATCAACAACGGAACCGCAAACCTGGAAGGAACCCTCGAAATCGCACCAAGTGGAACCTGGGGAGGCGACATCATCCTGAAAAACGCCAATGCAAGCCTGCGAGGGGACTATGGGACAATCTCCGGAGTCATCAAAGAAATCGGCGCCATGCCTCTCAATGTAAACTCCGCAGGCAGCATCACCCTCCTCGGAAACAACACCTACACGGGAGGGACCAACATCCAAGGAGGAACCCTGACAATTGGAAACGGAGGGACATCAGGAAAACTGGGCTCAGGGCCAATCACAAACAACGGATGGCTGATATTCAACCGATCCGACTCCGTTTTACAGACAGAAGCCATCTCCGGGGCAGGCGGGCTCACGCAGTTTGGCCCAGGATCCCTCATCCTGACATCCGCCAACACGTTCAACGGGAGCACCGTAATCGCCGGAGGGGCAATCACCCTCAATAACGATTTGGCGCTCGGCTCCAGCCCCGTCGAAATCTCCGTCGACGGAACCCTAAACCTCTCCAACACGAGCCGCCCCCAGATCGGAGGGCTGGCGGGAAGCGGAGGACTTACCATCCCCTTAGGGACGGAGCTCAATATCAACACACCCGAGGGGACCAGCATCAGCTCGACAGGAAATATCACAGGAGCGGGGGCGCTGACAAAAACCGGAGAGGGAACACAGATCCTCGACGCAACAAACTCCTACACAGGGGGAACGCTCGTCAACGGAGGCACGCTCATCGCCCAAATGCCAGCCAGCCTCCCAGGATTCAACACGCCCGGAAAAATCCTGCTCGCAGCCGGTAGGCTGGAGATCCCCTTTGGAACCCCCGGTTGGGAGGCAGCCGACGTCACAAGCCTGCTGGCCAACGGAAACGGGATCGCCTCCGGAGGCTCCCTCGCCCTTAACGTCACCGGAAACCAAACCCTGCTGGCGGACATCACCCAGACAAACCTCAAGCTCAACAAGGCCGGGGATGGAACTTTGCTTCTCGCAGGAAACAGCACCTACTCGGGAACCACAACGCTCGAAGCGGGGACGCTCCTGCTCGGGGCCGGAGCTCCGCTGGGCACAAGCCACATCATCATTCAAAAAGGAACCCTCGCAGGGAATTCCCAAGCAAACCTCGTACTCGCCAACCAGATCACTCTCTCTGGAAATATCACCCTGGGAGGAAACATCACCCTGCAGGGGAAAACCACCCTGACAAAACCTGTCCAAATCACAGCCGACTACACCACCCGTCTCGAGGGTGACATCGAAGGCCCCCACGCATTAACCATCGCAGGCAACGGCGCGACAATGCTCGGGGGAAACAGCACCTACGGCGACACCATCTTCAACCAAAAAACACTGAAGCTCGGGTCGAGCTCCACCGGAGCACCCGGCGCCATTATCTCCGGCCCCCTCGGAACGGGGAACGTCACGCTCGCCTCGACAATCGGCGTGTTTTCCGACAACCAGGATCCCAGAACCATCCTCAACCCCATCACACTGAACGGCTCCGCAACCTTCGGATCCGAAAACACAGGAAACCTTACGTTCGGTGGAGGGCTCAAGCTCACTGGTAACACCACGCTCCAAATTACAAATGCCATCGAGTTCAGCGGCGACATCTCCGGCGGAGATATTGTTAAAACCGGGAATGGAACCCTCACCCTGAGTGGGCACAACTCCCAAAACATAACCGCCACCACATCCCCGGGCTCGCTCAACCTCAACAGCAGCCACGCCCTCGGCACGGGCACGCTCACCCTGGATTCCCCGGCCACGATCAACAACACAAGCGGATCGGCCGTCAACCTCGCCGGCGGCCTCTCGGCAAACGCCTCCATTACCTTCGGAGGATCCAGCCCCCTCGCGTTCAGCAAAACCACCATGCGGAACGCAAACCTCAACGTCGTCAACCTCGGAGGCGCCAGCCTGAACTTGGGAAACCTGACCACCAAAGGAAACGGGACGATCACCGCCACAAACCAGACAGCCATCTTTGAAGACATCACACCCGGATTAGGGAACTCCACGACGATCAAACTCGGACCAAACACCCCGGCCCTGTCCGGCAATATCCAGATCAACGGCAACATCTCCAACCCCGCCAACGGCACCACCAGCATCAGCATACTCCCCGGAAACTCAGTCCTCCTCCGGGGCCAGAGCACCTACACGGGAGGGACCACGCTGGCGGGGACGACCGTCCAGATCGGATCGAGCGGGATCTCGGCAAACGGAACGGTCCAATCCGGCCCGTTCGGAAAGGGCAACATCACCATCTCTACGGGCACGCTCACGAGCGATAGCGCCGAAACCAGAGGCATCCCCAACCCGATCCAAATCAACAACAGCGTCACGATCGGCTCAACCCAGAACACAGGAAAAATTGTCCTCGATGGGGAAGTGAACCTCAATGGATATGTCGGCGCCCCCGACCGCATCATCACAACCCTCTCCACCCTCGAAATCAAAGGGAAAATCACCAACGGGGATATCGGGAAAAACGGGGCGGGCACACTCATCATCTCTGGAAACCAGACCTACAAGAATTGGATAAACCTGAACGCAGGAACCCTGATCATCAGGGACACAAACAAAAGCAGCATAGACGTGAATTCAGGAACCACCGTAAGCTCCGACGGCTCCCTCGACTACATATTACTCAACAACGGGGGAACGCTGAGAGCAGGGCTCGACGAGATGGACACAGCCACACTCTCGCTAACCAGGATCGAGTCCTACGGCACGATCGAGCTGGGACTGGGAGCAAACGGCACACATGACACCCTCCAAATCAGCACGCCCACACCTCTAAGATACGGACAGACATTCCACTTCCTCGATCAGGGAGCCACCCCGGGAACCACCTACACGGGAATCATCACCGGACTCTATTCCAACACGGACACCTCCGGATGGACAGTAACCAACCCCGGCTGGTCAGTCGTGTTCACAAACAACAACGGCAGCATCGACGTCCTCCTCGTCCCGGAACCCTCAACAGCTGCGCTCCTCATGACAACCGCTGTCTCCTGCGGCTGGCTATACAGAAAAAACCGCAGGCGCCAAGGGTAACTCAAAAATTAAAAGCCGGAGGGAAACCTCCGGCTTTTTTATTATACCAACGGGATTCCATCCTGTCCGCCCTCTTTCGAGGGCGTTCTGGGAAGGAAACACATTTTATCTCTTATGATTACAATCCTACTCACCTCTCTGACTCTTGGCGGCTTGGCTGCAGGGATCACCACCCATATCCTCGTCCACCCTGCGGCTGGGTTCACCATCACGGGCATCACCTGCGTGTTCTATCTACTGTGCAACATGCCTATGCCCATCTGATCAACACAGACGCCTCAAAGGCGTATCACATGACCGTCCATCGGGCTTTCGCCCTCCGTCCTGATCTTACTAAGATTAGCTCATTTATGATTTCAATCACACCATCCTCCTTGATCGACCGCGCCAAAGCGGCTATCCTTAGAGGCGTGGACTCTTTCACCCGCGCCTTCCTCCGCAAGAGCTACGAGCTCGCCTTCGCGCTCGCCATGCTCACGCCGGCGTTCAGCTCCCGCGCCAAGAAAGCCCGCCAGGCCCGCGCCCGCCGCTTCGCCCTCAAGGTGCGCGAGAACACCGAGAAGCACGGGGCGCTGGGCATCGCCCTCATGATCAACGCGGGCATCGTCACCTTCCTCAGCATGGCCACCATCGTCCGCTACACACCCAAGGTGCGCGAGTCGATGGAATGCACGTTCGAGGGCTTCATCACGAAGACCCCCGAGGCGGCCAAGCCCCCCGGCGGCGGTGGCGGCGGAAGCGCCGACCCCGTTCAGGATGCCATGATGAAGGCTGCCGCCGCCATGCCGGCGATGGCCACGCCAGTGGCTATGCCGAGCGTCATCCACTTCGAGGCCCCAAAGGCCCCGGCCGTGGAGATGCCGACCTACACCCCGGCAGTGGCTCCCGTGGCAGCTGCAACCGCCACTCCAGCGCCCAACGCCGTGGCGGGAGCCAGCATCAGCGCCGACGAGTTCGCCAAGCGCCTCGAGAAGCTCCGCAACCGCAACAACGGCCCCGCCAGCAACTCCACCATGGCCAACAATGGCCAAGGAGGTGGAGGAACCGGCACCGGCCGAGGATCCGGAAACGGATCTGGCACCGGACCCGGCAGCGGTTCGGGCACGGGTGGCGGCAACGGTTCGGGCACAGGCCCCGGAATCGGATCCGGCAAAATGGGCGGCATGAAAATTCAAGCCGAACGCCTCGGAGTTATTGTCGACGCAACCAGCAGCATGAACGCTGACGGGAAAATCACGAGGGCGCTTAATCAAGCGAAGTCCTACAAAACAGCTTTTGTAGAAAACACACCAAACTCTGCAATTGATACAGAATTCACGAAAAGCGCCCAGCGGTTTGCAGAAAACAAGGTCGAGGCAATCTATTACCTAACAGACCTAGAGATCACCGAGCCCGACCTAGCCAGACTGGAAACGATTCTGAAAGAGAACGGCATCCGCCTTTACGTTCACAGCTGGAAAAAAAATCCCTCCCCCGAGCTCCTTCGGGTCATCAAAGAATCTGGAGGTGGGTTCCAATTAAAGACCCGCCCCCCAGAAACTTGGGATGCGCAGGCTAACCAAGAATAAAAGCCGGAGGGAAACCTCCGGCTTTTGTATTACAGCACCAATCCCATGACGGCAACCTTTCGGTTGCCACCCCCACAAAAAACACATCATGCTTGCTCTCAGCACATTAAAAACCGTTCTGACGAGATTCAAAAATCGAACAAAAAACTTGCCTCCAATCAACAAATCAACCAAATTACCAACATGAAAATTCGACCGATCAAAAGCGACTCCACACCAGCCATCGAAAAAATGAGGTCAAATACCAAGTATAGCGACGGAGACCGAGCCCGCTTCGAAAAAATCTACCAAGCGATCATCTGCCGGAAAACAATCACGGTCAACACGTGATTGCTCTTCTAGACACACCCGTGCTCCTAAATCTGGAAGCGGGCGACGACGCCACCCTCGTGGCCTGCCAGAAACTGATGGCAGGGAACCATTCAACCCGGTTTCTGCCAATCAGCTCCCACGAGATTATCGACTTCTCGGTCAGGGAAAACAGCAACGTGGGGCTCCACTTCCTGAGCAAAGCGCGCTCCTACGGGCTGCTACGAGTGGAACTCAACGGTGTCGAGCTAGACCTGGCAAAAACATTGGCAGACAAGCTGGTGGAAGCCAAGGTGGTGACAACCGACACCACCGCACACCTCATTGCAGAAGCCTCCGTTTTCAAACAATCGGTCGGACAAGAGGTATTCATAGTATCGACCACTCCAATCATCAACAGGCTCCACGGAGCAAAAATTGCGGCTGTGACAGAATCACAGGAGCTACCTGAGGTCAGGCTTATCAGCCTTGCAAAAATCTGAACAAGGAAGTCACAGAATCAGAACAAAACACCAAAAGCCGGAGGGAAACCTCCGGCTTTTTTCATGCTCACAATTACCGCTCCGCCAAAACCCGCGAGTTCCCGTCCTCGCCCGCATAACCAACCCCCAACAATCGGCAAATGCCCTTCGCACGGCGAAAATAAAACACAAAGCCACCGGAAGCTTTCGACCAGATAACAGGGTCCCCCAAAATATCTGACCTAGGGGTGCCCGCCACTTGCCGGGTAGTCAAATCGGCCCAAACCCCCACGAATCTAAGCCACAAGGCATCCGGGTTTTCCGCCCCAGCCAGAATGTCGCATAAGTGGCAGTCGGCAACCGCCGTGATAACAAACCCTGGAATTCCTACTTCTTGGACCATCCCACAATGTCCCTCCAATTGGACTTCTCCAACTCGGCAATGGAAAACGTCCTGACAGGACATTCATCAGAAAGCGCGACGCGCAACTCGTCAACAAACTCCCGCTTCAGCCTACCAGGCTGACTTTCCGATAAATCCAACTTCGGGGAGTGCTGCCTCTGGAACTTCTTCACCGGCCCAATCTCGGGTTCATCCATCTCTGGCATGCCCTGTTTCAACACCCGTTTCGTTTTCCTGTCCAGTTTTGTTTTCACAAGAAAAACGAAACCCAACACAATAGCCACCTTGATCCAGTTGCTCATCCCCTCTTTTTCCCGCCTTTACAGGAAATCACCTAGAACAATCTCAAACCCCGGAGGGAAACCTCCGGCTTTTTTCATATCAAATCATTCGAGGGGTCAAAACATCCTGTTTATAATGGAGAATACCCAAAAACTCCGGAGGCGCTCCTTCCTCAGAAAACCGATAAAACAGGATATAAGGAAGCATACTCGAAGACCACACCCCGGAAGGATTCAAAATTTCAGGGCGCGGCCTGCGCGCGATATGTCGCGGACCCACACGCGCCATCGTCGCATCAACTTCATCACTCAAAGCCTCCGACGCCACCAAGCCCCGCTCATGGGCCACTTTATCCAACAACTCATCCAACACCTGTTGGCCCCAAGGAGTGCGGAGAAATTTCATGCAGGATGACTCTGCGCATACCGGAGCCGGAGCCTGCGCTTAGTATCCCCCAAATCAAAAGGCGTAGCGGGGCCGCTTGCCACAGAAAGCTGGAGCATCCGCTCCAAATCGAGATGCTTCTTTTGATCCTCCCTGCTCAAAGAATCAAAGGCGGACCCCCTCTTCGAAATGACAGCCGAAACATCCAGCTTCGGGGAGTGAGGCCGCTTCGGCTTTTTCACCGGCCCAATCTCGGGTTCATCCATCTCTGGCATGCCCT
>Ga0114938_1000843_pt1 | contig 22166 bp, 15 predicted proteins | sample AshMeaBigSpring_FD_88675 | JGI IMG/M metagenome (GOLD analysis project Ga0114938, IMG submission 88675) | Groundwater microbial communities from Big Spring, Nevada to study Microbial Dark Matter (Phase II) - Ash Meadows Big Spring | ecosystem: Environmental > Aquatic > Deep subsurface >...
GATGAAAAAGATAATGATATATGGCGGTATGGTATTGTTGTTGGGCGGATCGTTAATTGTAGCCCCACAGCAAGCGTCAGCTCAAACACCGGCAGTATTGGATGGTACGCCCGGTGGCGAAACAGGTGGAGATGGGAATGGCGGTTTTGGCGATGGTCCTGTTGTACCCTTAGATGGCGGACTGAGCTGTATACTACTTGCAAGTGCCATTGGATATGGTATGAAGCAAACAAAAAACTACTCATATATCAAAGAGTAAACACTGATATCTTTTTTCAAAGCACTATGCATCAATTTTAAAAGCGATGTATGGTGCTTTTTTATGTAAATTAGTTACCCATTTTTTAGGAAAAAAATATACTCATTAAAATGGATAGGAGACAAAAAAAAGAAAGTAGGTGTTTTTACTTTTAAATAGAAACAAAGCTTTTTTGCCCATTTGATGGTTTGTAAATCAATAAAAATTGGCTTGATTAACATTTGCATACCCATAACTTAACAATCTACACCCTCGGAGCAGCAAGGCTAAATTATTTTTACTAAAATTTCAAAACCCTGTTTTCAATTTTTTGTGAAGGCAGTGAAACGATTGTTTTTTGCTATGATGACTCATAAATTGCTATATATTTTTCTCGTTTTTACAGCAGCTATGCAGGGTGCTTTTTTGCAAGCGCAAACAAAAAAAGCATTCTGGGTAGTTTCCACTGAACAGGCTCAATGGATAAAAACCAATGTTCGTACAGCATTTTTTGATATAAACGATGCAACAGCAGATGTAGAAATTTTATTAAACAGAAAACAACAAACCATTCTTGGATGGGGAGGCTGTTTTAATGAATTAGGTTGGGATGCATTGAATGTATTGCCACGAGAAAGAAGGGATAGTGTATTGAATCTTTTTTTTGGAGCCAAAGAAGGTTTAAAATATAATTTGTGCCGTATGCCCATCGGTGCAAGCGATTATGCTCGCAATTGGTATTCATTGAACGAATCGCCCGGCGATTTTACCATGCAACAGTTTTCGTTGAAGCGCGATGAAGAAGCTTTGTTGCCTTACATCAAGGCCGCAAAGGCCATAAATCCTACACTCCAAGTGTGGGGTTCTGCATGGAGTCCGCCTTCTTGGATGAAAACAAATGGTCATTATGCTTGCTTTGCTGACAAAGTAAATGATCTACAACCGGATAAAAATGTACCAAAAGGGCAAAACCAGTTAATACAAACGCCTGAATATCTCAAAGCTTATGCTTTGTATTTGGAAAAGTATGTAAAAGCATACACTCAAAAAGGGGTACCCATTTCTGCAATACATGTTCAAAATGAGCCTTTTGCTTGTCAAAATTTTCCAAGTTGTGTATGGCAAGCGAGTGCAATGGCCAATTTTGTTTCAAATTACTTGGGACCAAAATTCAAACAATCTGGTCTAAATACTGGTATCTGGTATGGTACCATCAATAATGGTGATATTAAAGTATTCGATACCGTTTTACAAAACAAAGCAGCAAATAAATACATATCAGGTGTTGGTGTACAATGGGATGGCAAAAATGCAGTAGCCACATTACATCAAAAATACCCATCATTAAAGTTAATGCAAACGGAAACAGAATGTGGTAATGGCACTTTCGATTGGAAAGCAGCAAATTATACATTTGGTTTAATGAAACATTATTTTAACAATGGGGTGTCGGCCTACATTTATTGGAATATGGTTTTAAACGAAACGGGCAAAAGTCAATGGGGTTGGAAACAAAATGCCCAAGTGGTGGTGAATAGTAAAACGAAAGCAGTATTGTTTACGCCAGAATACTACTTGTTTAAGCACTTTAGTCATTATATACCGGCGGGTTCTGTAAAACTTGCAACCAATGGCGCTTTCACTGATATATTGGCTTTTGAAACACCTTCCCATCAAAAGGTGTTGGTAATGGCCAATACCTCACCGTTAAGTAAACAAGTGGTCATCAAAATCAATAAACAAAAGCTGCAAGTGAACTTGCAGGCCAATTCATTTAACACAATCATTCTTTAACTATGTTTATAAATAGAATAATCAATGCCGTTAAACAGTATTTGTTTTTGTTTATGTGTTGTTGTTTGCTACAAATTGGGGTAAAAGCACAAGAGCAAAAACTATGGTACCAACAGCCGGCAAAAGATTTTATTGAGGCTTTACCAATTGGTAATGGCTTAATTGGTGCTATGGTGTATGGCCGTGTGGGGGAAGAATTATTGCAACTAAACGAAAGTACCTTGTGGACCGGTGGGCCTGTAAACAACAATCCCAATCCACAAGCTCCCAACTTCTTGGCCGATTTGCGGAAGGCCATATTTGCCAACAACTACAAACTTGCAGATAGTTTATCGCGAAAAATGCAAGGTGTGTATAGTCAATCGTATGCGCCTTTGGGCGATTTACTGATCAAGCAAACAAACATTTCAAATAAGTTTACCAATTACCAACGAAGCTTGAATATTGCTTCAGGAATTACCAATACCACATTTTCGGTTGATGGTGTAACCTATAAAAGGGAAGTGTTTACCTCTTATGCACATAATATATTGTTCATCAAATTGACCGCTAGTGAAAAAGGCAAACTCAATTTGGCCCTTCAAACCAAATGCCAGTTACAATACCAAGTACAAATTGCCAATAACGAATTATTGATGAATGGTAAAGCTCCGGCAAAGGCCGAACCGGTGTATGTTAATGCCAAAAAAGCAATAGTGTATGATGATAGTGCCAACTGTGCAGGCATGCGCTTTCAATTGAGAGCAGCTGTAGTGCAGAATGATGGACAACTCGTTGCTGCCAATCAGCAATTGCAAATAACCAATGCAACCGAAGTAATAGTAGCGGTAGCTATGGCTACAAGTTTTAATGGATTTGATAAGTGCCCTGTAAACGAAGGTAAAAATGAAAAAGCACTTACACAAGCTGCAATTGCTAGCATAAAAGGCATTCCTTATGCCACTTTGGTGCAGCAACATACCAATGCTTTTGGCAAGTTGTTCCATCGAGTAAAGCTGCAATTGCCTACCAATTCCCAAGCCGAATTGCTACCTACCGATGAACGTTTGAAACAGTATGCTAAAGGTGCTGTGGATAATGGACTAGAGGCATTATTTTTTCAATTTGGACGTTATTTACTAATCGCTAGTTCTCGAAAGGGTGGGGCACCGGCCAATTTGCAGGGTATTTGGAACAAAGATGTTCGTCCTGCTTGGAGTAGTAATTACACCACCAATATCAATGTAGAAATGAACTATTGGCCATCAGAAATAACCAATTTGTCCGAAACCAATGAGCCGCTAATCGACTTAATTCAATCATTATCTGTAACCGGAAAATCGATTGCCAAAAACTATTATCGGGCTAATGGATGGGTGGTACATCACAACTCCGATATTTGGGCACTGGCCAATCCGGTAGGCAACTTGGGTGGCGGTAGCCCCAATTGGGCTAGTTGGATGATGGGCGGAGGTTGGCTGTGTCAGCACGTTTGGGATAAATACACTTTTAGTGGTAATACGGCTTTTCTTAAAAATAAGGCTTATCCTTTAATGAAAGGAGCGGCGCAGTTTTATCTCGATTGGTTGGTGAGCGATGGAAAAGGTCATTTGGTTACAGCGCCTTCTACGTCTCCGGAAAACCATTACAAGGCACCAAGCGGTCAGTGGGTATCGCTTACATATGGTTCTACTATGGATTTGTCCATTATTAGAGATGTATTTACCAACGTGATAGAAGCATCTACCATTTTGGGTATCGATAAAGGATTTAGAGATTCGCTGATTGCTAAAAAAGCAGCTATTTTACCCTTGCAAATTGGTAAAAAAGGCGGCCTGCAAGAGTGGGCATTGGATTTGCCGGAGGCGGAACCCCAACACAGGCATGTATCGCACTTATTTGCTTTGCATCCTGGAAGAGAAATATCGCCCTATAGTAAGGATAGTGCCTTTTTTTATGCTGCGAAAAAAACGCTTGAAATGCGTGGCGATGGTGGTACGGGTTGGTCGCGCGCTTGGAAAATAAATTTTTGGGCTCGCTTACTTGATGGCAATCATGCGTACAAATTGTTGCGTAACCAATTGGAATTTACCAACGAAACCCGTTTTACCGATATTGGCGGCACTTATCCTAATTTGTTTGATGCATGTCCGCCTTTTCAAATCGACGGCAATTTTGGTGCTACAGCCGGTATCGCAGAAATGCTATTGCAAAGCCATTTACAACAAATACATTTATTGCCGGCTTTACCAGAAGTTTGGAACACCGGTAGTGTTAGTGGCTTAATGGCAAGGGGCGGGTTTGAAGTGGCAATACAATGGAAAAATGGGCAACTCACAGGTGCCACAATTAAAAGCAAAAAAGGGGGGAGTGCAGTAGTTAGGTACCTAAACAACACTTGTAAAATGGTTACCAAACCAGGGCAAATCATTCGGTTGAATCACTTATTAAAACCTATCGGCAACGCAGCTTCTTTTTAAAGAACCTTCTAAAGTAAACACATCATGAAAATACAATACAAAATAGCTTGGATTCTGTGGCTTGTAATTGCTTCAATAGGCTATGTTGCCGCGCAGGATAATTCCAAATCGGTAGTACAAACTATTGCCGATAAAATGGATTGGTATGCAGTTAAAAAAACGGGTGGACTTGTTTTTACCCATTTTGATAAAAACGTATACACAAGTAGCGAAAATGTATGGTTTACCACCTACGTGTTGAAAAAAACAGTGGTAGCAGCGGAGTACAATACTTTCTCAGTGGCACTAATTAGAAACGACGACCGAAAGGTATTTGCCGAAGACCAATTTGTACTGCAAGGAGAAATTGGATTGGGTAATATTTACATTCCCGATTCCATTCCGCCGGGTGCTTATTCCTTTGCTGTGTATACCAACCGTTTGGTAAATGGTGTGCCAGAAGATGTATTTATACAGCCTATTACTATCAAACCTTTGAGTGACCCCGATTTAAAAATTGATATCAAAATCATCGATTCTACCAAAGTACATCCCGATTCGGTTAAAGCATTGGTGAAGGTATTTACCAAAGATTTAAAAGTGGTCAAAAATGCCGTTGTTAGCTACACTTTGGGTAGTACTTTGGGCAATACGTTTAACGGTAAGTTAAAAACCAATGAGAATGGGGAAGTTACCATTACGGTGCCTAAAAGTAAAATTACCATTGATAAAAAAATGCTACACGTGGCTGTAATTAATGGTAAAGAATACAAAATGAACTACGTGCGCATGCCTTTGCATCAAGAAAAACCGTTGGTCAATTTTTTCCCGGAGGGAGGTTATTTAATAGATGAAGTACCTGCGGTAGTAGGTGTAGAAACCAAAGATGAAAATGGTAACCCAATGGCTGCCAAAGGAGTACTTTATGAAAACAATATTCAACTTGCCGAATTTGAAACCAACAATGATGGATTGGGCAAATTTTCGGTGCGTCCGTCGGCGGCTAATACCTATACGGTAAAATTGCAAACTGCCGAAGAGGTGGTTTACTCCTTGCCAACAATATTAAATGAGGGCGTTACGCTTACGCTTAAAAAGGCCGTTGTAAACGATACCTTACCCCTGATTGTAAAAACCAATCAAATAGGCAAAACGGTGACCGTTTTATTGCACAATTACAACAATATTTATGCAAATGTGCAATTGGTATTGAAAAAGAAAAACAGCCTGATTGAACTCCCTTTAACCAATATCCCTAAAGGAATAGCTACCGTAACCATTTTGGATAGCGTAGGTAAGCCTTGGGCCGAGCGCCTCTTTTTTGCGCATTTTAACAAGCGCGTAAACGTGCAAATTCTAGTGCCTAAGGAAAAAATTCAACCCCGCGAAAAAATTTCGGTGAACATCAAAATCACCAACGAAAAAGGATTGCCCGAAAAATCATACGTTTCCTTAGCTTGTGTGCAAGACCTCAAAACAGAAGCTAAAAAATCGCTAGACATTGAAAGCTATTTTTACCTCAATAGCCAAATTGGTAAAATGCCTTTAAAGCAAATGCCGATGGTACACCATGCTAACGACAATAGCTTTCTTGAAACTGTTTTACTGATCAAGGGATGGCGTAAATATACTTGGCAGGAAATGCTGCAAGCCAAAGCTGCGGATACGGCAATCAAACTGAGTTCCTTAATGTACACCGGACTAATTAAACAACTTGCCAAACCGGTTACAAGTGCCTACGAAATGTATGTTTTGCGCGAGAAGGATATTGCCAACCTTGTTTCCGATAAGTCGGGGCTGTTTCAAATACCGCCTAGCTTACTCATTACCAATCATAGCAAAAAAGTATTGTTGAATGTGAAAGAAAAGAGAGATGAACAATTTTCCTTTGTATTCAATTCGCCCTATGCGTCGGTTACCGATAAGTTGCGCATGAAATTGCCTTTGGGCGAAAACGATTTTTCTATCGTTAAATCCAAAAAAGAAGAACTTACTTCTTCGCTCAATCCAAACATTCAGGTTTTGCAGGAGGTAATTGTATCTACTACCAAACGTTGTACCACCCCTTCGCTTCGTAATGCTTGTGGCGATTTTGTGTGCAAATTTGGTATCATCAACTGTCCTAACCATACATTTTGTAGTGGCCCTGCACGCAACGGTATGCCTTTGGGTAATGGTCAAGTATACCATTGCCATGCCGAAGAAGCATCGAGCCAAAACACCGTATCGGTAAAAGGTATTTACCTAAACAAAACTTTTTATAGCGTAGATTATGAAGTAGATGGTAAAGACGATTTTGCTTACCTCACTACCATTTATTGGAATCATGGCTTAATTACCGACGATAAAGGGGAGGCGCAAGTTATATTTCCGGCAAGCGATTTAGTGGGCCGCTTTCGCTTTGTAGTGAATGGCATTACCCGTACCGACAAATTTGCCGCAGATGCCCGCATCATCATTGCTAAAAAACAAAACGATTAACCCACTTTTTTCTAAAACGTACACATATGAAAAATTCCTTCCTGCTCATTTTTTGCCTTTCGGCTTTTTTTGCCTGCCGCAAAGTAGACAAAGTGTCGTCGTATAACAACGATAGCACTATCGATAGACAAGTAAAATCCATTGTTACCAATGGCATCGGATATACCGATTCTGCTAACTATAGCTACGACCTCCAACGTCGCCTAGTGGCTTTTTCCAACATTCACACCGATAGTTTGGCTGGCAATACCCTCGCCAAACAAACAAACCGCTACCAATTCAGCTATTTGGGTACCGAGCAAACTCCTTATGCATTTGTTTACATCAACGATACGTTGGTGCAACGCCACAAAGTATGGTACAACGGTTTGTTACCTATTCTTGACTCCTGCACCAACGAAACGCCCACGGGCATTATGCTAAGTACACAATACACCGATATTATCTATGATAGTGGATATATTGCAGCTACAACTACTGTTCCGGCTATTCGCGACAGATTAACATATACTACCTATGCTACCACAAGCCCCAATTCCAATGCCTATGGACTTGCAAGTACTGTAGAGTTAAAATATCGGGCACGTAGAGGACTAGGTTACGTATATGGATTGCTCGATTCGTCTAGTAATACCATCTACAATATTTCCAACCCTAACCAATCGGTTACTTACACACGTGTAGCCTCTTTCATGAGCTTCGATAATCCTTTATATTTTCCGTATATAGCCAATGTTTTGGCCTACGATGGCTATCCTTTTTTCAACCGCTTTTTGCCTGTTTCCGAAATTCACCGAGTATCTTCCGTATCGGCAGCTAGGAATAAGTTTTTTGTTTACACTTTCGATGGATATGCCCGCCCAACACAAATTGTTACGCTCGATAACGATACCAAATTGGTTTTGGCTGTAAGTACGTGGCGTTATTAAACCTACACTTGCTATTTTTTCCAACCTATTAATAATGGGGCTACACGGTAGCCCTGTTGTTATTATTAGCCAAGGGCCGGTACTACGTATGGAGCGGCATGGGCGTTGGCACCATTCATCGGTAGATATTCTATTCCTCTTTTGTACATTTGTTTTTGATATATGAATTATACATTCGCACATTTACGGTTGGTATTGGTCATTTTCCTGTTGGCTATTTGTAGTAACATCCATGCCAAACCAAAGCCTATTTTTCTAATGGCTTATTTTAAAGACAATGGCGTAGCGGGCGTATTTTTAGCCGCAAGTACCGATGGTATTCATTATCAAACGGTCAACAATGGAAAACCCATTATGGCACCGCCTGCTTGGCCGGGGCAAAACCTTACCCGCGATCCCTCCATTTTGTACCACAACGGTAAGTTTAGAATGGTGTGGACCTCGCATTGGACAGGAAAAATATTTGGTTATGCCGAATCTGCCGATTTGCTCAATTGGTCTACACCCGTACAAGTAACCGCTGTACCCACCACAGCACCTGCTGATGAACAGCCTATTAATGTGTGGGCTCCCGAAATTCATTGGAATCCCTTTAATAAGGAGTATTTTATACTCTATGCCCTTACCACGCCCAAAGAACGCTTTAATGGCAACAATAGCGACAATAGCGGAAAAAATCAAACCCAATACGATAACCGTATATACATAACCCGCACTACCAACGGACAAACCTTTACCGATGGGAAGTTGTTTTTTGACCAAGGTTTCAGTTGTATTGATGCAGTCATGCAATGGAATAAAGCACAGCGCAATTGGGTAATGGTGGTAAAAAATTCCCGTAATCCCGATTTGCAAGATCGTCCGGGTCGTAACCTATGTATTACCTATGCCAATAAAAATTTATTAGAACCCAACTTTACCCCTGTTTCGGCACCAATTGTAGGTACGCACTCGCCCATATTTAGCCATCCCCATTTGCAAAAATCTATGGCAGAAGGGCCAAGTTTGGTGTATCACAACAAATTATGGTGGTTGTATTGGGATGAGCCGGCCGGTAATCATTTGCAATTGGCCACGTCGCCCAATTTGCAACAATGGACCCACATCAAAGAAGCTAGTTTCCCCGATAAAGCCCAACACGGAACGGTATTCGTAGTGCCGCAAAAATTAGTGCAACATTTGTTACCATCTACTATTCATGGTGAGTAGTGCAATTGTTTAAAGCGCCTCTAATGCATAGTCGTGCACATTTTTGGGTCAAACAATAGAAAGGTTTTATTCGGTAGTAAAATATCTAGTTTCAAAATCGCTCACCTTTGTTTACCACATAGTAATCATAAAAAAGGTTGATGGAATCGATTCCACCAACCTTTTTTATGGGCTACTGTACTTAGTTAACGCACAGTAGTCTGTTAAGTATGCATCCTTTAAAAATTAAGACCTAAACTAATATACGCTCCAACGCCTGTAGACCCATCAAGTAAATAAGGCATTAGTCCTGCCCTAAAATTGAGACCTCCTGTTGTAGGTTGGCTTCGGTAGCCCAAATTCAGGGTTGTAAAAAACAGTGTTTGGTTGCCTTCTTGAGTACGAGTGTCAAAAATATCGTCGTAGCCAGTGCTATTTTTCACAATAATGAGGGTGCCATTTAAGCCTGCCTCAAAAAAACGACCTTTACGTATATTGCCCGCCAAGTAATTAATGCCCAAAGGAAGGGTTACAAACTTAAAGGAATTATTAAAGCTATAGCCAATACCTGCCCGATAACCCAAGCCATCGGTTTGCTTTTTGAATCTTCTGTCGTAGTTAGCAGAAAGTACAACCCCAGCGCCACCCGCTTCTACAAAAAAGGCTTGTGGTGGTCGGTCGGTAAAGATTTTTTTCTTCGCTTCTTTCTTCAAATAAACGGTGTCTTGTGCTTTTGTAAATAAGCAAAAACAAATTGTTGCCATTAGAATAGCAGTCCTTTTCATACTTTTTATAATTTGTAGGCGAAGATATATGGAAATAAAATACGGTCTAAGTGGTAGTTGTAAAATTATTTTTCATGTAAAAAGTACTCACTTGCATTGGTGCTCACTGAAAATGAAGAGTATTCCCTTATGATGATAGAAAGCAAGGCTTAAAGGTACCTGTAAACTTTATGATTAAGTACGTTTATACCAAAGCCATTACTAAAGTTGCGTTTGCAAGCACAGAGCTACTTTAGAAACAACAAACAAGTGGATTTGGCATAGGTATAAAACATGCGTATAAGTTCCATGCACCCTTACCAGCCGGTTTCGGCACAAGAACAGATATATTAGTGCAGCATTTATACAAACTCCCTTGTTAAATTGATGTTGTTGATGGGTTGATACAATAAAGGAATTTGTTCAACCACTACATCGCTTTTATCCAATCCAAATGCTTTTTCATCGCTTAACCCTAAATTTTTTAAGATGAAATAGTATTTAAGTAGCAAGCTATCTTTTAAAGCAAATTCATTTTCAACAGATAGGAATTTTTCTATTACAATAAATTTAAAATCTGGTTCACTATTGTATTTGGTAGATCCATCGGGGCGAATGTGTAAATTAAGTTCTTGATTGGCAACTAAATCGTGCACAATTTTCTTGAAATACAATTCTGTTTTGGGTTGCACCCTAAAGCCTACATGTATGTTTATTTTAATTAGCTTATTGTCAATTAACTCACTCACATCGTAAGAAAGCGTATACGGATTATTGGTATAATTGATGTGTACAAACCAATACACATCGGCTCGTTTGGGTTGTTTGGCAAAAATGGATTTTATGATTTTTTCTTCTATATGATGGCGTACGTTTGCCTTGGTTAAATAGACCAAATGTGTTGAAAATTTAGGAATGCTATCGTCCATACTTAATTCTGTTATTAGGTTTGCATATTTTCCTAAATCTGTAAACTTGGTAAACTTGTTGTTGATTTTTCTGGCAAAATACCACACATACATCGTGATAAAAATAAAGAGTTCAAAAAACAAGAACATCCACCGTTCTTTTATTTTGGCTATGTTGGCAATAAAAAATGAGCCCTCAATCAATACAAAAACGCCCAAAATGGCAAATACCATTAGTTGGTTCCACCGTAGTTTATAAAGCATAAAAAAGCCCAACAAATAAGTGGTCATCATCATGGCTACGGTAATGGAAAAACCATAGGCCGCTTCCATGTGTTCCGACTTTTGGAAATACAAAACCATCAATACACAGCCAAACCATAGTAAGGAATTGATGCTTGGTATATAAATTTGTCCTTTTAATTCGGTTGGTTGCCTTACCGTTACCCTTGGCCAAAAATTTAAGTTGATGGCTTCGCTAATGAGTGTAAACGATCCGCTGATTAAGGCTTGTGAAGCAATCACCGTAGCCGCGGTAGCTATCATTATGCTGGGTAATAAAAACCAAGTTGGTATGATTTCAAAAAAGGGATTTCTACCATTTAGTAAACTTTGTCCTTGGTGCATTATCCAAGCGGCCTGCCCTAAATAAGAAGTAATCAAACTAATTTTTACAAAGCCCCAAGTAATGCGTATGTTCTTGATACCGCAATGTCCTAAATCGCTATACAAGGCTTCTGCACCGGTGGTGCACAAAAAAACAGCACCCAATAGCCAAAACCCTTGAGGATAATGTACCAATAGGTTATAGCCATAATAGGGATTTAATGCATGTACAATATTGGGAAAATGTACAATTGCTATACAACCCGTTACAAACAGCATGGCAAACCATATGGTCATAACAGGTCCAAAAAATTTACCTATTGCTTGGGTGCCAAAGCGCTGAAAGAAAAACAGTGCCGATATAATGGTAATGATTATGCCAATTGTTATGCTATTGCCCGGTACAATGGTGTTTTCTAAACCTTTTACCATGCCTAAACCTTCAATTGCAGAGGATACCGATATGGGTGGCGTAATTATGCCATCTGCCAGCAAAGTGGTGGCGCCTAAAATGGTGGGTACTACCAATTTTTTGCCGTATCTGCGTACCAATGCATACAAGGAAAATATACCGCCTTCGCCTTCGTTATCTGCTTGCAGGGTAAGCCATATATACTTAATGGTGGTTTGAAAAAAAAGTGTCCAAAAAATGCACGAAATACCACCATATACAAGCATTTCATTAATGGGTCTGTTGCCAACTACGGCTTTTAAAACGTATAGAGGGCTTGTGCCAATGTCGCCATAAATAATTCCTAACGCTACTAATAAAGAGGCAATTGTTACCTTATTTGCTGTACCATGTTTACCTGTTTGCATTGCTGTATGTTTATACGCAAAACTATTTGGGCAGGTATCATCTTTTTGTAAAGGATGTGATACTTGAAATAAAGATTTTATAAAGAAAACCTATTTAATAAAGCGATATCCCACACCACTTTCGGTAATAATGTGTTTGGGATGGTTAGGGTTGTCTTCTATTTTTTTGCGTATCGAACTAATGAAAACCCTTAAATATTGTGTATCGGTTTGATTGCCTACTCCCCAAATTTCTTTTAGAATAAAATGATGCGTTAATACACAACCCTCGTTTTTAATGAGCAATGCAAGTAGATTGTATTCTGTAGAAGTAAGTTTTAAAATGTCGCCATTTTTTTTAATGGTTCTTGTTGTAAAGTCTATTTGCAGGTTTTCAAATTCAATGAGCGGTGTGGTATTCTCTTTGAAATTGTTTCGGATGGCAGAGCGAATGCGTGCCAATAATTCTGCACTACGAAAGGGTTTTGTTAAGTAGTCCGTTGCTCCATTGTCTAAAGCATTTACAATGTCTATTTCGTTATTTTGAACAGATAAAATAATGATTGCCTTGTTGTACCAAAGTCTTAACTCTTTCAATAGATCGTGCCCATTTTTATCGGGCAAGCCTATATCCAACAATATCAAATCGGGTGGATGATTGGCCGCCATAATGGTACCTTCTTTAGCTGTTTGGGCTTGTCTTACTTTATAGTCGTTACTTTCTAAGGTTATTTCCAACAACTTTCTGATTTGTGGTTCATCATCTACAATTAATATTTCGGCTTTATTCATTTTTCAAATTTTTGATAAAAGAAGTTGGTGCAGGAATTGCAATGGTAAATTTTGCGCCGTGCGGGGCTATGTTTTCTAAATGTACCGTTCCATGATGGGCTTCTACAAATCCTTTTACAATCGATAAACCTAAACCGCTGCCACCCGTTTGCGTGTTGGGCAGCCTGTAAAACTTGTTGAACACAAAAGGGATTTCAGTTTCAGGAAAACCGTTGCCGTTATCGGTTATGGTAATGATGCAATCATGGTTGTTGTGCGTTACATCAATGGTAATTATGGCATCTGACGGGGTATACTGCACTGCGTTGGCTATCAGGTTATGTATCACCTGATCCATTAAGCCAATATCTAGTTTGAATAAAGGCAGTTGATTGTTTTGATTGAAAATGATTGTTTGGGTATTGGACAGTTTATTTATGACAGAATTGATTAATTCATCTACATCGCACCAATCCAAATTTAAGTGAAGCATCCCTGTTTCTAGGCGACTCATATTCAGCAGGTTTTCTACTTGTTTGTTTAATCGTACACTTGCTATTTCAATTTCGGTTAATAAGTCGTGTTGATGATTGTCTGTTAATTGAAAGTGGTGGTCTTTTAAAACATCAACATTGCCAATAATGGTAGCAATGGGTGTTTTTAATTCGTGCGATAAGGAATTCAGCAGCGTGTTGTATAATTTGATGCTGTTTTCTTTTTCTTCTTTATCGCGTGCTTTTTTTTCAGCTTCCCTAATGTTGAAAGTAAGAACAGCGTTGATGAGTGCAATAAAAAAGTACAAAAAAAACATCAATACATCTTCGGTGTCGTTGATGTGAAAAGTAAAAGTGGGGGGTATAAAAAAGAAGTTCCAAATAATGGCACTTAAAATAGCTGCAAGCAATACCGGCAATATATCGAACAGCATGGCAATTACAGAAACGGCCATTAGTAAAATTAATGCAACAACTTTATAGCCAATATACTTTGTGCATGCAAAGCAAATGGCAGCCGTTACTAAAATAAGCAGCATACTTATACAATGCTGCACTTTCAGTGGGTATTTTCTGGTATGGATAATTTTCAAAATATTGATAAAATTGGGTGCTCAAAATTAGTCACCTAACTATAAAGAATTTATAAAGATGCAGAGTAGCACTAGGTAGGGGAAGGTCAAACAACATTAGCATAAATGTTTGTCTGTTGAATACCTACTTTCCATTTCATTAGAAAATGGCCATAATATAGTACCATATTTGAAAAGCTGTTATGCATCTATTCTCCAAAAACTATGGACTCCTTACGGCATACTGTACAAAAGTTTTTACAGGGGTGAATTATACCATCGCCAACCAATAAGTATTAACTATTCTCCTCCCAAATTTGCACCAAGGTTACCAATACCTCAACGGCCTTTTCTAAATCTTGAACGCCCACCCACTCCTTTTTGCTGTGTATAGCCTGCATTCCGGTAAACAAATTAGGGCAGGGCAAGCCCATAAAACTCAGTCGGCTGCCATCTGTACCACCCCGAATTGGGGTTTTGGTAACTGTAAGTCCACATTTTTCATAAGCCGCCGACGCATAGGCAACTAAATGAGGATGCTGATCTAAGATTTCTTTCATGTTCCGGTATTGTTCGGTAACTACCCAATCGAAACGAGCCCCTGCATGTTGGGACACAATTGTTTCGGTAAGTTGGTACAACCTACTTTCGTATTCGGCCAATTTAGCTGTGTCAAAGTCGCGAACAATCCATTCTATCGTAGCCTCCTCGGCTACACCACTCACCCTAACGGGGTGTACAAAACCCTGTTTGCCGCTTGTTTGCTCCGGGCACCATTCGTTATTAGGTAATGCGGCAAGAAGCTCGCCGGCAATTTTTAAGGCATTGACCATTTTCCCTTTGGCATAGCCGGGGTGTGCACTCACACCGTGTATGGTCAATACTACGCCGTCGGCACTAAAGGTTTCGTCTTCCAAAGTGCCGGCTTCGCCGCCATCGAGTGTATAGGCATACTGCGCACCAAGTAGGTCCATTTGTAGTTTGGCTGTACCCATTCCTACTTCTTCGTCGGGCGTAAACAGCAGTTTAATGGTGCCGTGAGGCACTTCAGGGTGAGTTATTAAATAGTGCGCCATATCCATGATGATGGCCACACCCGCTTTGTCATCCGCTCCCAACAAGGTAGTGCCACTAGCCGTAATAACATCGTGACCAATGTGTTGCAGTAAATAAGGATAGGCTTCGGTGGTAATGATTTGTTGTGGATCGTGTGGCAGCACTATTGGTGCTCCGTTGTAGTGTTTGTGTACTATTGGGGTTACATTGGTGCCGCTGCAATCGGGGGCAGTATCTATATGGCTACAAAAGCAAATAACCGGAACCTGTTTGGTGGTTGTAGCCGGTATGGTAGCATATACATAGCCAAATTCGTCGGCTACGGCATCGGTGATGCCCATTGCCTGTAGTTCGGCAGCAAGTAGTTGCGATAAATTTTTCTGTTTATCGGTGGTGGGGTGTAATTGGCTTTGCGGATTGCTTTGGGTATCTATTTGCACGTAGCGCAAAAAACGTTCTGTAACAGTGTAAGGGTAGTGCCTCATAGTCAAGTATGCGTAATATGAAACCACAAAGTAATTAAAAACCCTATTGTATTGCCGGAAAAGTGCCCACAAGTTTTGAAATCCGGGCCTAAAAAAGCTGCTTGTACTTACTGCCGATGAAGGGCTGCCTGATGCAAAGGGCTTGGTACGCATGCTGCAAGCTGCGTACCGGAGCGATAGCGGAGCCCGGCGCAGCAGGAACCGCTGTTCCCTATAGCTAGTACAGATAACAGCCCCTATAAATAGTTTTATTTGGCTCATGCCTTTTGTTGAAAGCACAAGGTGAAAAAGGGAGTTGGCTAATCAATAGTTTTGTATTTGTTCCCTTTATTTTTTAGGTTTGCTTCATGCAACATTTTAAAGCCCTGATACAGCAATTTGCACAGCATTTTGATACCGCCCATTTTCCGGAACATCCCCTTCATTTGTACCAACCCTGCGATTATTTTTTAAGTTTGGGAGGTAAGCGTATAAGGCCGGTACTGTGTTTGTTGGGCAACGATCTGTTTGCACCACTGCACCCCGATGTATATGAGTTGGCTACAGCGGTGGAACTATTTCACAACTTTACGCTCATTCATGACGATATTATGGACGATGCCTCGCTGCGCAGAGGTATGGAAACCGTACATACCAAATACGGCACTAACGTAGCTTTGTTAAGCGGCGATGTAATGCTGATAAGGGCTTACGAATATATAAACCGTTTGCAGCCACATTATTTGCAGCGTATTTTAACCATCTTTAATACTACAGCAAAGCAAGTGTGCGAGGGGCAGCAATTAGATATGGATTTTGAAAAATATACCAACGTGTCGTTTGATGAATACGTACACATGATTGGGCTAAAAACCTCGGTATTGTTGGCCGGTAGTTTAGAAATGGGCGGCATTATTGGAGGTGCTTCCGATACCGATTTGGCTCATTTGTATCAATTTGGACTCAATTTGGGTATTGCATTTCAAATTCAGGACGATTATTTAGATGCTTTTGGCAATCCGGAAACCTTTGGGAAAGAAGTTGGTGGCGATATTAAACAAAATAAAAAAACATTCTTACTCATCCATGCTTTAGATGTAGCTAATGCCGAACAACGGCAACAATTGTATCAATTAATGGAGCAAAATCCGCCGGATAAAGTAGCGCAAATATTGTCCATTTTTACGGCGTGTAATGTAGATGCTTGGGCCAACAGTTTGAAAGAAAACTATTTGCAAAAGGCCTACGCACATTTGGAAGCCATACAAGTAGCACCCGAACGCAAAATAGCCCTTCAGGAATTAGCAGCCTACTTAATAGTGCGAGTACAATAAGCCATATTTTTACATATACCTACTCAAAATTGATACAAAAGGCATTCAGCTATTACTGCTGATGCCTTTTGTTGTTTAGTTGAGTAATAAAAAACGCTAGCAACGGGTTTAGTGCTTATATTAGCAATGCAGCCTATTGGGCAGTTACCCACCAAAACTTGTTACTTATGTCGCTATTCAGAAAAAAAACAATTGATAAAATAGTTGCTGATGCCGCCGAAGGCTTTGCTGATGAACATGGTAATGCCGGACTCAACAAAGTATTGGGCGTGCGCGATTTAACCTTCATGGGTATTGCAGCGGTAATTGGAGCCGGTATTTTCAGTACTATTGGCACAGCCGCCTATAATGGAGGACCGGGCATTGCGTTTTTGTTTGTTATAACGGCCATTACCTGCGGCTTTAGTGCCCTTTGCTATGCAGAGTTTGCAAGTAGGGTGCCAATAGCCGGCAGTGCTTACACGTATGCTTATGTAAGTTTTGGCGAACTGATAGCTTGGATAATTGGTTGGGCACTTATTTTAGAGTATGCCATTGGCAATATTGTAGTAGCGATTAGTTGGAGCGGTTATTTTGATAATTTATTGCGTGGGTTAGGCATTCACTTGCCTTTGTGGTTGTTGGCCGATCCCATAACTATTGGCAAAACTGTCAGCGAAGCCAATCAGGCTATTGCCGCACATGCACCACTCACCGATGCTATGCAACATGCACTACAAACTTGGGCATCGGCACCTACTTTGGGCAATTGGCACATATGTATCAACCTGCCTGCTTTTATCATTGTATTGTTGATTACCGTGTTGGCTTATATTGGTATTAAAGAAAGTAAAAAAACAACCAATTTGATGGTGGTGTTTAAAATTGTGGTGATAGTATTGGTGATAGTGGTAGGTTTTTTTTATGTAGATACCAACAATTGGCATCCATTTTTACCTAACGGTTTTGGAGGGGTGTTGGCAGGTGTATCAGCTGTGTTTTATGCCTATATTGGCTTTGATGCCATTTCTACAACGGCGGAAGAATGTAAAAATCCACAGCGTGATTTGCCACGCGGTATGATATACTCGCTGCTTATTTGTACTGTTTTGTACATCCTCATTGCCTTGGTACTAACCGGTATGGTAAAATATACTGAGTTAAAAGTAAACGATCCTTTGGCCTATGTATTTGATAAGCTCAATTTAAAATGGGTGGGTTATTTTATTTCGGTGAGTGCGGTAATTGCCACCACAAGTGTGCTATTGGTATTTCAATTGGGACAGCCCCGTATTTGGATGAGCATGAGTCGTGATGGCCTGTTGCCTAAAAAGTTTGCCCAAGTGCATCCCAAGTTTCAAACGCCTGCATTTGCCACAATTATTACCGGTATTTTGGTGGGCGTGCCATCGTTGATTATGCCAAGCAGTTTAATGACCGATTTAACAAGCATTGGTACCTTGTTTGCTTTTGTTTTGGTGTGTTTTGGGGTATTGTTATTGCCCAAATTACCCCCTACAAGTGAAAAGAAAAGTCGTTTTTCGTTGCCTTATATTAACGGACAATGGATAGTGCCCATTTTGAATGTATTATTTATAGTTGCCTTTTGGAGTCGCTTGCAGCATGCATTGGTACAGTGGAATACAGAAGGATACCAGGAGTTTTTATTTTTGGTGTTTGTTGCTATTTCGCTGTTTGTTTCGGTGCTCACTTTCCGGTATCAGTTTTCGCTAATACCCGTATTAGGTGCTTTGTGCTGTTTGTATTTGCTAATCGAAATTCCTGCAATTAGTTGGCTTTGGTTCTTCGTTTGGATGGGCTTAGGTTTGATAATTTATGCATTGTACGGTCGCAGGAATAGCAAGTTAAACCACCAATAGATAAGGCAATACCACCTGTGATACTGCTAGGTACGTGTTGAATTGGGTTTTTGTAGTACTTTAAGAGAAAGGGTGTGAGCCATAAGCCGGTACTACTATTGAGCGACATTGGCGTTGGCACCGTTGAACAGAATACCACTAGGGAGCAGTGTGTTCAACAACTATTGCATACCATTAAGCGTACATTGGTGTTTTAGCAACAATACTCTAGTCTAGGCAATCATTTTCATTACAAGTTCTTTAATAAGTCCCGCATCTGAGGTATTGCTATTGTTTACCCCTACACTACGTAAGTTGTATTGGTGCAGTAATAGCAATATTTTTTCAATGCCTTGCTGACCGTAATTTTTCGATGATTGAAGGTAATCTTTGATGTAATAGGGGTTTACACCAATAGAAGTTGCAATTGAACGCTCATCTTTATTGTCGATACCAAAAATCATATACACTTTGCTGAAAAAGTTGTACAAAGCCGGCAGCATCATAGGAACGGGTGCCGCTTTTGGGTTCGATTCAAAATATTGTAAAATGCGAATGGCTTTGGGTGTGTTTTTTTTGCCAAGAGCGTCCTGCAATTCAAAAACATTAAATTCTTTACTGATGCCAATGTAGGTTTCAATATCTTCTTCTGTAATGTTTTTACGGCCATTCAAGTTCACGGCCATTTTTTCAATTTCGTTTTTGATTCTACTTAAATCATTACCAATATGATCAATTAGCAAAAACAACGCTTTTTGTTGAATGGTAAGTCCGTGTTGTTGAATTAAATTACTCGCCCAATCCGGTAATTGGTTGTCGTAAATTTTTTTAGTTGTTACTAGCTCGCCTTTTTGTTTTAGTGTTTTACTCAGTTTACTGCGGCCATCAACTTTTTTATCCTTATAGCTTACTACAAAAACAGTGGTTTTGAGTGGATTTTCAAAATAGGGTTCTAGTTTTTCTAAATCTTTCATGTGTTGTGCTTCTTTGAGCAACACCACTTGTAAGTCGGCATTCATAGGGTACTTACGGCAAGTATTCATAATGTCTACCCAATGTGCATCTCTGCCATAAAAAACGGACAAATTAAAGCTTGCTTCAGCTTCGGATAGTATGTGGTGTTCGGCATAGTGCATCACCTCATCTATAAAAAAAGGCTCTTCGCCCTCCAACCAATAAAAGGGTTTGAATTTTTTTTGCTTAAAATCGGATATGATTTTCTCCACACTCATATTCACAAAATTAGGTTAGGTAACCATTGAATACTTGCACGATGTGTATATGTGAATAAATGGCAGTGAATGGTGATTAACTATTTGCAAGTAGTTACCGTTACACATTAGATATTGCTTTTGAGTTTTATTTATGTGCAATAATTTGGTGTGGTTTGTCATAAAATCGGATACAATCAGCCGGTTTAGTTGTCTTTTTTTCTATAAAAGGGCTTTCGATGTATAATTTTTTAACTAATAGCATTTTAAGAACCACCAAACCGTTAAACTATACGTATTTGTGAGGCTTCAAGCAAGGGTAGGTGGTGAAATCGTAAAATAATATTGGCAGTAACCACCACATCCTTTTGACAATATGCCACAATGCGGTCTAGATTTTTTTCTTGGTGATACACCACTTGCACCATACTGCCATCTATATCGTCTTTGGAGGTAGGAATATTTAATACACTAGCCAATAAATGAAGCGATACATAGTTTTTATGGTCGCCAAATTTCCACCAATGTAACGTATCGAACATTTTGGTTTCCCAAGGTTTTTTATCGTGAAACTGCAAAAAATCGGGTAAAGGAATTTGTTGAATCATCAATCGCCTACAAATGAATGGAATGTCAAACTCCTTAATGTTGTGGCCCGCAAATTGAAACAGTGGATGCAATTGCTGTACTTTTTGGCACAATGCTATAAAGTTATTTAATATTTCGGCCTCGTCATCTCCATAGATGCTTTTTATTTTCAAAGTCCATTGTCCATTTTGTTGATAAAAAAAAGCTGTGGAAATGCAAACAATTTTACCAAATTCGGCTAAAATACCCGCCTTTTGGTGGTAGCTTTCCTCTGGTGTAACATCGGGTGCAACTGTTTTTTGAACTTTTTCCCACCACAATTCTTGCCAATATTTATTTAAATTTTGAAATGTAGGTTGCTGAGGTACTGTTTCAATGTCTATAATTAGTAAGTTTGTGAGCATGTTTTAAAAATTGTCATTTGAAAAATCTCAAAAAGTAAATGTTATGAGTTACACTCCATCGGTTTCCCCAAAACAACAGCCTAAAGATAATAGAAATACCATTTATGGTATATTAGTATTGGCATTGATAGCTTCTTGGGGCTATATTTTGTACGACAAACGAAATGCAAAAGAAGTGATTGCGCAAAAAGAAGGACAAATTGTCAACGCAACCACGGCAAAGGATTCTATACAAAATGAATTTAACATGGCTACGGCTCGTTTAGATTCGTTAGTAGGCGTAAACACACAAATACAAGGCGCTTTGGCAAGCAAAAACGAAGAAATACTAGCCGCAAAAGCAAGTATAAAATCCATCTTAAACAAAGCTGACGTTTCTAAAGCAGAATTGGCAAAAGCGAAGAAAATGATTGCTGATTTAAATGGTAAAATTGATGGGTACATAGCCGAAATTGAAAAGCTCAAGGGCGAAAACAAACAGCTTACTGTTCAAAATACACAACTCAGTGCCGATAAAGCACAATTGGCAAGTGAAAAAGAAAAAGTAGAGCAAAATTTAAGTGCTACCGAAGCCGCAAAGAAAAATGTGGAAGATATTGCCTCTACCTTACATGCAAGTAACATTGCTATAGCGGCTGTGGATGTAAAAAGTAACGGTAAGCAAAAAGAAACCACTACTGCCAAAAAAGCTGATTTGCTTCGTTTTTCTTTTGATTTGGACGAAAATAGAATTGCCCCTACAGGTGTTAAAACCTTATACATTTGTGTAGTAGGACCAGACGGCAATCCACTTACAAAAGGAGGAACCTTGAATACACGTGAAAGTGGCGAAAAAGCCTATACCAATAAGTTGGATATTAACTACGAACAAGGAAAGAAGATACCGGTATCGTTCGATTATAAGCAAGAGGGTGCAAAATTTGTGACCGGAAATTACAAAGTAGAAATATACAACAATGGCTTTAAAATTGGCGAAGCCACTAAAACCCTGAAAAAAAGTAGCTTCTTAGGTTTGTAGGTATAAAGAAATTACCTAAACTTCGTTAATTCCGTTCAATAGTTGTGTATTTAAATCAACAACTATTGAACGGAATTATTTTTTAGTAACGCCACTACAATTTTGTCAATAGGTAAATCCACGCATTCTGGAGTGAAGTCGGAGAGTGGTATCCATCTAAATACTTCAGCACAAGCAGTTGGGTCAGCTATTTGATGTGGCTCAAAGTCGAATCTGCGTTGTTTTGTAACTAAATGAATGGGCTCTGTTGTGTGAGCAAAATAGTATATGGA
>Ga0114938_1000845_pt1 | contig 22147 bp, 18 predicted proteins | sample AshMeaBigSpring_FD_88675 | JGI IMG/M metagenome (GOLD analysis project Ga0114938, IMG submission 88675) | Groundwater microbial communities from Big Spring, Nevada to study Microbial Dark Matter (Phase II) - Ash Meadows Big Spring | ecosystem: Environmental > Aquatic > Deep subsurface >...
GACCTCGGGCGGCCACAGCGCCGCGTGAATGTTGCGCGTGCCCTCGTCCTTGCCCCAGCGCAGGAAGCGTCCGGTGTTGAGATCGTAGTACTCCCTTACCTGCCGGTCATGTTCGCGCTTGACAACACAGTTCATCACGACCGCTTTCGTCCAGCAAGAAGGAATAGGCCTGCCCTGCGCCTCAGGACGCCAAAATAGTCGGCCGATCCGATTTTCACAATTGTTTTTTCGCCGAGCCGGCGCCGTTCGATCTCATGGCGTTACGCCCATTCCCACCGGATGGGATGAGCCGACCATTCTGCAGCCGCCGAAAAGCCGATCGCTTGACAAGAAACGCACATTGGTTAAATTTTATAACAATGAAATTTGGACTTGACTAAATTTCAGTGCCATGAAATAATGCCCGACATGCTGGATCGGCCGCTGTACCGACATATGTGGGAGGAACTGACCAGGGAAAAGCGCATGGTGTTCATGGCCGGGGCGCGCCGGGCCGGAAAAACCACGCTGGGGGAGATGATCGGGCAGTGCTATCCGAACCGCGTTTACGTGAACTGGGAAATACCGGAAGACCGCACGCGCATGATCCGCAATCCCACGTTCTTTGAAGAAACCGAGCGCAGGGACGAGTCGACGCCCCTGGTGATGTTTGACGAGATCAACCGGCATCGCGGATGGCGCCGCTACCTCAAGGGCACCTACGACCGCTTTGAAGGCCGCTACCAGTTTCTGGTGGCCGGCAGCAGCCGGCTGGACCAGCCCCAGCGGAGGGGCGACTCCCTGACCGGGCGATACTACCTGCTGCACGTGTGGCCGTTCACCCAGGCGGAGCTGGGCCGGGCCAATCTAAAAGCGGAGGCGTTCTTCGGGAACCCCCAACAGGTCAGCATGGAACGGCACTCCGAACTCAGCGCGCTATGGCGGACGATCTCGGAACAAAGCGGATTCCCCGAGCCCTTTCTCTCGGGCCGGAAGAACTCTTATCGACGCTGGTCGCGCGCCTACGCCGAACAGTTGATCCGGGAGGACATCCGGGACCTGACGGGAGTCAAGGGCATCGGGGAAATGGAAACGCTCTATCACCTGCTGCCGGCCCATGTGGGGCGGCTGCTGTCGGTGCCGACCCTGGCTCAAGGACTGCAGGTGGCCTATAACACGATCCGCAGTTGGCTGGCGACGCTGCAGCGGTTTTTCGTGATGACCTGCCTGGCGCCCTGGTCGCAGGGAGTGCCTCGGGCGATCCGGGAAGGGCAGAAGATCTATCTGTGGGATGTGCCTCGGGTGCGGGATCCCGCAGCGCGCTTTGAGAACATGGTGGCATTGGAGCTTTGGCGCGCGGTATCCAACTGGAATGAAATGGGCTATGGTCGCTTCAGCCTCAATTTCATTCGCACCAAGGACCAGCAGGAGGTCAATTTCCTGCTGAGCGACGACGGCCGCCCGGTCCTCTTGGTGGACGCCCGACCGCATGAGCAGCAGCCATCGGCCGCTCTGCTGAAGTTCCAGAGCGCCCTGAAGGTGCCCGCCGTCCAGCTGGTGGAAGCAGCGGAAGGCTATCGCCGGGTCTCCAACGACGCACACAGCATTTTGATCGCACCGGCCTGCGATTACCTGGCCGGGCTTCCGTGAGGTGGCGGCGGAAAGGAGGAAAAGGGCGCCGAGAAATTAACGGCAACGTTAACCATATGAAGTTGTTAATAAAAAATGGTATTGCAAAATAGGCATTTGATGTTATTTTTACGCCTCTTTTAATCGTGGAGGTTGCTTGCCTTCTGGGGCAACCGCCATCGGCAGGAGCGGCTTCCGATGACCTCCGGCGCCCTAAAAACGCGTCGCATCCGAAGCCCACGGGTAAACCTCTAATCAGGATTTTTTATGAGACTGAAAGGGAACACAGGGAGTGGAAAAAGAAGATATCTTGCACGTGGAAGGTCGTTTGGGTGAGTTGATCGTTGGTAACCGCATTCCCAAGGATTACTTCGTTACCAAAGGAACGGGTCAAAGCGACCTCACCGTTCACGCGGGTTCCTATCACCTCGCCCTAAAGGCGGCAGGCGTCGAGATGTGCAACATCATGACGTATTCCTCCATCCTGCCGGGAATCGCCAACGAAATTCCAAAGCCGGCGCATCTGGTTCACGGCTCCGTCATGGAGTCCATCTTCTCCGTATGCACGGTGAACAAGGGAGAGCGCGCCACCGCTGGAATCATCTATGGTTGGCTCTACGACAAGAAAACGCACCATAAATACGGCGGTCTCGTGTGCGAGCTTTACGGCGACCACTCGATCCAGGAAATCGAACGACGGCTGCACGCCAGCGTCGAGGAGCTGTACTATAACGGCTACTCGGAAAATTTCGACCTGAAGGAGCGGCGTCTCATCACCGAGAGCTTCGTTCCCACGAAGAAATACGGGACGGCGCTGGCGGCCCTGTGCTTCGTGAATTACCACTACCCGATTCTGCGGGTAAATTTGAACGCCTGATGCCCGATTTCGGTGCGATCCCAGCCGAATATACCGGGGAGGCATCGGCACGCGTGGTCGTGTTGCCGGTTCCCTACGACGAAACTTCCACGTGGCTGAAAGGTGCCGACCGGGGCCCTGCGGCGATCATCGCCGCCTCGGCCAACATGGAGCTCTATGACATCGAGACCGGCAGCGAGGTCTTCCGCCGGGGCATCTTCACGGCCCCGGCGGTAGCCGAAAAATCATCGCCGGATGCCATGGTGGCCGCCGTTCGCGAGCGGGTCGCCGGTTTTCTCGAGAGGGATCAATTCGTCGTCGTCGTGGGTGGCGAGCATTCGGTGAGTGTGGGAAGCATCCAGGCCCACGCCGCGCGCCACCCGGGCATGGCCGTGCTGCAGCTGGACGCTCACGCGGACCTGCGCGAGGAATACGAAGGCAGCCGGTTCAACCATGCCTGCGTCATGGCCAGGGTGCGCGAGATCTGCCCCATCGTCCAGGTCGGCATTCGCAGCATGGACCGGGTCGAACGGGCCGGCCTGACGTCCGGCAGCGTCTTCTGGGCGCACGACCTAGCGGGCGGCGGGGACTGGATCGAGGCCGTTGTCGCAAGGTTGCCGGAAGTGTGCTACGTCACCATCGACCTGGACGTCTTCGACCCCGCGGTCATGCCTTCCACCGGCACCCCGGAGCCCGGCGGGCTGTTCTGGTATGACGTAACCCGTCTGCTGAAGGCAGTCAGCCGCCGCTGCCGCGTCGTGGGCTTCGATGTGGTCGAACTCTGCCCCAGCGACACCAACCGCGCGCCGGATTTCCTGGCCGCCAAGCTGATCTACCAATTCCTGAGCTGGTGTTTCGAACAGGGGCGCGGATTTTAGAAAAACGCCAAGGACTCCGTAATGATGAAAAAGAAAGACCTCCTCAAGAACCCCGTGAAGCATGTCGACATCGCTTCGTTCGACGCCACGCCGATGATCGACGCCATGCGCGAAATGTCCTTCACCTCGCGGGACACCGCAGTGGCCGCCGACATCTTCGACCGCATGCTACGGGACAAAGACTGCACCATCGTGCTGTCGCTGGCCGGGAGCACGAGCGCGGCGGGCTGCATGCAGGTGTACGCGGACATGGTGCGCTACAACATGGTGGACGCCGTGGTGGCCACCGGGGCGTCGATCGTGGACATGGATTTCTTCGAAGCGCTGGGATTCAAGCACTACAAGGGCTCGCCCTTTGCGGACGACCGGAAGCTGCGCGACCTCTACATCGACCGCATTTATGACACCTACATCGACGAGAAGCAGCTGCAGGTCTGCGACCTGACGATCAAGAAAATCGCCGATAGCCTGCCGCCCAGGCCCTATTCGTCACGCGAGTTCATCCACGAGATGGGCCGCTACCTGACCGAGCGTGCCGTCAAGAAGGGCTCGCTCGTCGAACTCGCCTACCGTCACCACGTCCCCATCTTCTGCCCGGCATTCACCGACTCGAGCGCCGGCTTCGGCCTGGTCAAGCACCAGGTGGACCGCCCCGGCCGTCACCTGACCCTGGACTCTATCCGGGACTTTTACGAGCTCACCCGGATCAAGATGGAGGCCAAGACCACCGGCATCTTCATGATCGGCGGCGGAGTTCCCAAGAACTTCATCCAGGACACGGTCATCTGCGCCGAGGTGCTGGGCCGGGAGGTGCCCATGCACCAGTACGCCGTTCAGATCACCGTGGCGGACGCCCGCGACGGCGCCTGCTCGAGCTCCACCCTCAAGGAGGCCTCCTCCTGGGGCAAAGTGGACACCGCCTTCGAGCAGATGGTCTACGCCGAGGCGGGCTCGGTGCTGCCGATCATCGCAAGCTATCTCTACCACAAGAAAAGCTGGAGCAAGCGCAAGCGGCGCGAATGGGCGAAGCTCTTTTGAGCTTTTCCTGAATTCGTCTCTACGCAAACCCCCTCATGATCACGAGCGCGATCTGGAAATAGACCGTGATCCCGATGGCGTCGATGATCGTGGCCATCAGGGGGCCGGCCGTGAGGGCCGGGTCGAGGTTGATCCGCTTCAACACCAGCGGAATGAGGGCGCCCCCCAGATTGGCCACCACCAGGGTCGCCAGCAGCGCCGATCCCACGATGCCGGCCAGCATGAGATTGCGGTCCTGCAGAAAGACCCGGAAGTAAGCCATCAGCCCCAAAGAGATTCCCAGGGCCGCGCCCATCCCCATCTCGCGCCCGAACACCCGCAGAACATCCTTCGGGCAGACCTCGCCCAGGGCCAGGGCGCGCACCACCATGGTCGCCGATTGGGTCGCGGCGTTACCGCAGGTGCCGACCACCATCGGAATGAAGAAGGCGAGCGCCACCATCTCCGTCAGGGTCGCGGCATTCCACTCCATGATGGTGGTGGAAATCAGCGAGGTGAACAGCAGGATCGCCAGCCAGCAGAAGCGGCTCCAGAAAAGCCGCGGCATGGGGCGCTTGAAGTATTCCTCTTCGAAGGGCACCACGGCTGAAATCCTCTGGAAATCCTCGGTGTTTTCGGCCTCGATGATGTCGATGACGTCGTCGACCGTGATGATCCCCAGCAGGCGGTTCTCGCCATCCACCACTGGGATCGCCAGGAAGTCGTATTTCTGGATCTGAGCGGCGGCGGACTCCACATCCAGGCTGTGATGCACCGCGATGACGTTCTCCTCCATGATATCCCGCAGCCGGGCCTGCGGTTTGGACATGATGATGTCCCGCAGCGACGCCACCCCCAGCAGATGGTGGCCCGCGTCGGCCAGGTACACCTGGTAGATGGTCTCCTTGTTGGGTGCCTGCAGCCGGAGGGATTCCAGGGCGTCCCTGACGCTCATTTCGGGCGACAGGTTGCAGTAGTCCGTGGTCATGACGGCGCCGGCCGTGCCCTCATCGTAGTTCCACAGGCGCCGGATCTCGTTGCGCTCCGCCTGGGCGATGAGCGGCATGATCGCCTCGCTGATCTCGGGGTCCACTTTTTTGAGCAGATCGACCCGGTCGTCAGGCTCCATATTCTCGATGAACTGCAACATGGTCCGCGTTCGGCCCGTTTCCAGGCAAGCCTGTTGGGTTTCCAGGGACAGGTGCTCGAAGGCCTCGATGGCGACCGTGTTGCCGATCATCACCAGGGTTTCCACGATCTCCAACGGGTTCAAGCCGCTGTTTTCGAGATGTTCGGCGATGTCGGCCGGGTGGCGCTCGCGCAGCGTCTCCACATCCTGACGGTCTTCGAGACGGCAGGCGGACGAATTTTCGGGAATCAGTTGCGGGGAAGAGGTCATCGGGCTCTCCTAATCCGTCCTGGGTCCATCGTTCCGAGGCCAAAACGGTCAGGAGCCAGCCCTTAGATCAGGGGCGAGGTGCTCGCTGGACGGCGTATTGATCTCGAAGCCAAAGATCCGGTGTTGAAAGGCGGTTGCCTCTCGGGCATGGGTGACTCGGACTACTGCCAGGGTCGCCTGTGTTCATGCACACGGTCCTTTTGTTTCAGAATTTCTATCTTTTCGCGGGCGTTTCAGCCCGCCTTCAATTTCGGTCCCTTTTAAGGACAATAAACGGCAAAAGCAAGAAAAAACGACGTGCCGCTCGTTTTTTAGTGCATCTGGGCGACTGGACCGGTGCTCACCCGAGAGCGAGTTTGCGCAGGCCGATGCATTTCAGGTAGGCGGTCTCCGGCATGGAAAGCAGTATGGGATGGTCTCCGGCCTGACCGCCGCGGTGAACGACATGCGCGACATCGCCCTCTTTTTCCACGGCTCCCGCCAGAAGGCCCCAGAAATCGCTCTCGGACAGATGGTGGCTGCAGCTGCTCGCGAAAAGAACGCCGCCCGGTCGCAGCCGGCGCCAGGCCAGGCGGTTCAGCTTTTGATAGGCCTTCATGGCCTGGGGCAGGTTTTTACGCGATTTGACGAAAGCGGGCGGATCGGCCACGACCGCGTCATAGGCCTCCTGCGAACGGGCCAGAAAGTCAAAAACATCACCATGATGCAGCGCGGCACGGTCCGCGGATACCCCGTTGGCAATCAGCCCCAGCGCCACCAGGTCCAGCGCTTGACGGCTCTCATCGACGAAGGTGACATGCCCAGCGCCTTCCTTCAAAGCCCTAAGGCCCCAGCCCCCCGAATAGCAGAACAGGTCCAGGACACGGTCCAAAGGCCTCTCCCCCACCAGGGCGGCGAATCGCAATCGATTGTCGCGCTGGTCGAGAAAAAATCCGGTCTTCTGGCCGGCGACCAGGTCGGCGACATAACGCACACCCTCCTCCTGCACCTCGACCCGTGTCATGGCGGCCGAGTCCCCAAAAACGACCTTGCGGGTCAGGTCCACTGCCTCCAGCCGCCTCACCCCGGAGTCGCCGCGCAGGACGAGCCCCTGGAGCGGCACCTGGAATACCTGTTCGATCAGCGCGGGCACCTGCTCGTTCAGGACCGGAAGCGCTAGATCGATGCCCGCGGTGTTGCTCTGCAGCACCGCATAAGGCGGAAAGAAGTCGATCACCAGCCCCGGCAGCAGATCCGCCTCAGAAAAAACGATGCGGGCGCTGCGCCCGTCCGCCAGCGGCCGGCGCCTGGCGAAAGCCGAGCGCAGGCGGTTTTCCAACAGGCGGTGCAGATCATCGACCTCACCGCGCACAACCGCCCGTCCGGCGATCAGGGAATGCCGATTGAAATATCCGGTCGCGACAATGCGGCCCGCGCGCACGAACCGGCACCAATAGGCCGGCTCGGCCGGCTCGTCGCGGCCCTCGATCTCATTCGAATAAACCCAGAGAAACCCTTGCGCCAGGCGACGCGCAGCGCGAGCGGAAAGGGCGACCGCCGGCAGGGTGGCGGGGTTGTCGGTTAACACCGTCATGGGCATCCTCATCGAGCAGGAGTAGCGTGTGGTTGAGTCTCCACCGTCCGGCAACGGCCTCTGCGGTCAAGATTACCTTCGATTGCCGTTGCGACCTCAAAGTGTAGATCGGACGGGTCGAGCGTTCAACCCCCTGAGGCGCATGGATGCTGATTGCTTCTGCAGCTGGTTTGACTGGTCAATAGCTCCGTGGTAGAGTTTTGACGATATTTCTGCCTTCCTCGGTTCCTGCTGGATTTTCATCCTGATCGGAGGCGGCATGCATGCCGCCTCCGCCCTGCGAGGAGACCTTGATGAAACGCAGCAAGCTATTTCAGCAATGGGGGACCTTCCGCAAGGGTTTGGACACCCAGAGCATCCAGCTTTCCTTCGCCAACCACCTGCAGTATTCGCTGTCCAAGGACCAGTACACGGCCACCAACCGCGACCTGTACCTGTCCCTGGCGCTGGCGGCCCGCGACCGGTTGATCGAACGCTGGATCAAGACCCAGCAGAAATACTATACCGAAGACGTCAAACGGGTGTATTACCTTTCGGCCGAGTACCTCATGGGCCGGGTCCTGACCAGCAACCTGATCAACCTGGGCATGTACGACGATACCCGACGCGCTATGCAGGAGCTTTCCATCGATCTCGAAGAGCTTGCCAGCGAAGAGCCGGACATGGGCCTGGGCAACGGCGGCCTGGGCCGGCTGGCGGCCTGCTTCCTGGACTCCCTGGCGACTCTGGAAATTCCAGCCATCGGCTACGGCATTCGTTACGAATTCGGGATCTTCGACCAGGAGATGCGCAACCTGCAGCAGGTGGAGCTGCCCGAAAACTGGCTGCGCTACGGCACGCCCTGGGAAATCGCGCACCCGGAGGTCATCTTCACCGTGCACTTCTACGGGCGGGTCAAACAGACCCGGCTGCCCGACGGCACGCTCCGAAGCGAGTGGGTCGACACGAGCGACGTGGTGGGCATCCCCCACGACATCCCGATCGCCGGCTACGGCAACAATACCGTGAACACCCTGAGGCTCTGGTCGGCCCGGGCGTCCAAGGAATTCGACCTGAACTATTTCCAGACCGGCGACTACCTCAAGGCCGTGGAGGAAAAGAACATCTCCGAAAACATCTCCAAGGTGCTCTACCCCAGCGACGAGTTCTACGAGGGCCGGGAGCTGCGTCTGAAGCAGCAGTATTTCTTCGTCTCTTGTTCGATCAAAGACATCATCCGGCGCTACCTAGTCAACCACGACACTTTCGACGCCTTTCCGGACAAGGTTGCCATCCAGATGAACGACACGCACCCGTCTCTGGCGGTCGCGGAGCTGATGCGGCTTTTCCTGGACAGCTACGGCATCAGTTGGGAGAGGGCCTGGGACCTCACCACCCGCACGTGCGCCTACACCAACCACACGCTCTTGGCCGAAGCCATGGAGAAATGGCCCGTTTCCATGTTCGAACGCCTGCTGCCGCGGCACCTCGAGATCGTCTACGAGATCAACCGCCGGTTTGTGCGGGACGTGGCCATCCGCTTCATGCACGACGGCGACCGCAAGCGCGGCATGTCGCTGATCGAGGAGGGGGCGGAGAAGCGCGTGCGCATGGCGCACCTGGCCATCGTCGGCTCGCACTCCGTCAACGGCGTGGCCGCGCTCCACAGCCGGCTGTTGCGTGAAAGGGAGTTGAAGGATTTCGACGAGATGTACCCGGGCCGCTTCAACAACAAGACCAACGGCGTCACCCCCCGGCGCTGGCTGCTTTGCGCCAATCCGGGGCTGGCCGACCTCATCAGCCAATACATCGGAACCGAATGGGTCCGGGATTTGGGCCAGCTGCGCAAGATCGAAGCCTTTACCGAAGACCCCGACTGCCGCCGCGAGTGGCACGAGATCAAGCGCAGCAATAAGAAGCGGCTGGCCGACCTCAGCTTCAAACTGACCGGCGAGCGGCTGGACCCCGAATCCATTTTCGACGTCCAGGTCAAGCGCATCCACGAGTACAAGCGCCAGATGCTGAACATCCTGCACGCCGTCTATCTCTGGCTGCGGATGAAGGAGGAAAAGGACTTCCGCATCCACCCGCGCACCTTCTTTTTCGGCGGCAAGGCGGCGCCGGCCTACCATACCGCCAAGATGATCATCCGCCTGATCTGCCACGTGTCGGACATCATCAACCGCGACACGGCCACCAATCGGATGCTGAAGGTGGTCTTCCTGCCGAACTACCGCGTCAGCCTGGCGGAGGTCATCTACCCCGGCGCGGACATCTCCGAGCAAATCTCCACCGCCGGCTACGAGGCCTCGGGCACCAGCAATATGAAGTTCGCCCTGAACGGGGCCTTGACCGTCGGCACCCTGGATGGCGCCAACATCGAAATCATGGAAGAGGTCGGTCCCGAAAACATCTTCATCTTCGGGCTCACGGCCGAAGAGGTCGTCGCCTTGCGCCCCGGCTACCGCCCCCTCGACTATTGTCATGCCAACCCCATGCTGAAACAGACCATCGACCTGATCCACAACGGGTTTTTCAGCCCGGATCAGCCCGGCCTTTTCCAGCCGCTCGTCGATCTCCTCCTGAACGAGGACCGCTACATGGTCCTGGCGGACTTCGACGCCTACCATCGCGCCCAGATGCAGGTCGACGCCCTCTACTGCGACACCGAGGAATGGACCAAAAAATCGATCGTTAACGTGGCGCGGATCGCCAAGTTCTCATCGGATCGCACCATCCTTGAATACAACCAGGACATATGGCACGCCGAGCCGGTGCCCATCGAACGCAACCAGATCGAGCGGCATAACTGATGGAAATCGAACGCAAGCTGAAGGCTCTCGACCGGATCTACGCCGTCTACGATGAGTATGCCCGAACCCTCGACAGTGCCTGCGGAATGCATTGCCACGCCTGCTGCACCACCCATGTGACTCTGACCACCCTGGAGGCCTACAAGATCGGCACGTCCATGCCGCCCAGCGAGCGCCATACGCTTTTCGACCGGATCCGCGCGGCCTCCGGTCTCGAGAGGTTCCGGCCTGCCACCACCACCAATGCCCTGGCGGAGTTGTGCGCCGCCGATGACGAGCTTCCGCCGGAACCAGATGAAGCGATCCACACCAAATGCCCGCTGCTGGCCGAAGCGCTATGCGCCATTTATGCCTGGCGGCCCTTCAACTGCCGCTGCCTCTTCTCCCGGACGCCCTGCTCCGAAGACGGTTGCGCCGACATGGACGAAGCGGTGGTGGCGGTGAATACGGTTTTTCTGCAGACGATCGAGCACCTGGATGCCGATGGGTGCAGCGGTAACCTGCTGGACGTTCTGGAAGTGCTGGCGGGTGAAGAAGCGCGCGCGGCCTATGCCGGCGGCGCCCTGCACTGCAGCGGCAACGGGTTGATCGCCAACCGGCCCATGAGGGTACTGATGGTGCCGCCCGAATACCGAAGCCAGATCGAACCGATCCTGCAACGGTTGCGGGCAATTCGGGTATAGAAGAAGAACCGATGCTGGATGAAGGATCCTTGATGCTGGATAACCGCAGCAGCGGAGAGCAGGCGGCCTCATTTATCGGGCATCCAGCATCCAGTATCTATGATCCGACTGCCCAACTTGCCGAAGACGCCGAGGCCTGTCCGGCATCGGCCGATAAAAATCAAGCGAGGCCAAGCAGCCGGGCAGCATTCCCCCCGCAGATCCGTTCGCGCTCCGGTCCGGAGACCCCGGCCGCCTCCATCTCCCTGAAGTAACGGACCGGCGGTATCAACGGAAAATCGCTGCCGAAAAGAACTTTGTCGACACCGGCCACTTGGATTGCAATGCGATAGACGGCAGGGTCATAGAGGAACGGCGAGGCGGCGGTGTCGAAGTAGACGTTCCGCAGCCGCTCCTTGACGTCCCTCTTTAGCAGGCTGAAGAAAAACAGTCCTCCCCCCCAATGGGCGAGAACGATGGTGTTCGCAGGGAAACGCTCCACCAGTCGGTAGATCTGGGCCAGGGTGTTGGGGGTCTTGCCGGGATAGGGATGCCCCACCGGCTCGTTGGTGTGGATCATCACCGGGCGACCGCGCTCACGGCAGAGATCCATGATGGGCTCCAGTTGGGCGAGGCTTTCATCTTCGATTCCGGACCGGTAGAAAGCCAGCTCCCCGATGCCCGCCAGACCGCCATCAAGGCAGCGTTCGGCCTCCTTCACCGCCCCCCGGCTGCCGGCGTCGAAGCATCCGAAACCAATGAGCCGGTCGGGATGCCGCCTCACCGCGTCCATGATGAAATCGTTGTGGCGCTGGAACAGCTCGTCGCTCTGCCAAGGAAAACCGAAGACCACCGATTTGTCGACTTCGTTTTCGTCCATGGCCGCCAGCAGTTCCGGTGCACTCACCAGCCGCGCAGCGGGCGAGCGGTAAAGCATCTCGAATGCCGGTTCCGCCTCGCAGCAGGCCTGCCGGCCGGCGCAGATGGAATCGGGGAACAGGTGCGTGTGGAAGTCGATGATCATGGCATAAAAGTTTAACGGCTAATTGGACCATCCAATTAGCCGTTAAGGAGGAGAACAGATGAAGAAACTATTAGGCTTTGATAGGGTTAGATGCAATCTTCCTGCCAAGTTCATATCTTATGCCGGTTGAAATAATAAAAATTATTAAATTCAATTTGTTATAAGATTTACCGCTATCAGTTAAGAGCCTCGATTTGTTTATCTCAAGACCCTCAAGGTTCACGATTATAAACCCGACGAACAGGCTTTTTCCGAAAAATATGTTGTTTTCATTGATTATTTTTATTAAATGGACTGGTTCAAAAATTTGAACCACGAATTCGCCCCTTGACCGAATTTATACTTAACCATATGAAATAAAATAGCAATAATACTGTTTACAAGCTTGAACGCGACCGGCCGCGGTTGAAGCTAACGCGGCCTGAGGGGCCGTCGTTTTAACTTGAACCCATCCAGAAACGGCGCCTTTCGCTCCAGGCCTGCGTTCTCGCTCCTCGCAATCCTCGACGTAGTAAAACTACGCCTGCGGTTGCGAGATCGCTGCGGCCTTGGCCTGAACCGAAATCCGCCGTTTCTGGATGGGCACCAACTACTCCCGTGTTCGAAACTGAATCCATAAAACGCAACCCGATGTTCGTCTACCTCGTGGTTCTGACCATCAGCTCCACGGTCGGCCTCCAAACGTGGAGCACACTTTTCAACAACTTCGCCGTAGGGATAGCCAATCTCGGCGGAAACCACGTAGGGATGATCCAGTCGATCCGCGAAATACCGGGGCTCCTGGCGCTCCTGGCGGTATTCGTCATCCGTTTGGTTCCCGAACACAGGCTCTCTGCCATTTCCATCCTATTCCTGGGGGCCGGGTTGGCGATGACCGGTTTTTTTCCATCTTTTGCGGGGATCGCGATCACCACTCTGGTGAGCAGCTTCGGGTTTCACTATTACGAAACCACCAACATGTCCCTGACGCTGCAGTATTTCAAAAAGAGCGAATCTCCGTGGGTGTTCGGCAAACTCACCAGTCTGGCGGCGGCCACCAGCATCGGCATCGGGCTGCTTATTTGGCTGTTGATGTCCTTTCTCAGCTTCAGACAGGTGTATCTGATCGTCGGCGGGTTGATTGCCTGCGCGGGGCTCTGGGCTCTTACCCGCGATCCCTCGGATCCCCAGGTCCTGCCCCAGCGCAAGCAGATGGTTCTGCGCAAGCGCTACTGGCTTTTCTATTTCCTCACTTTCATGGCCGGCGCGCGCCGGCAGATCTTCATCGCCTTCTCGGTGCTGCTCCTGGTCCAGAAGTTCGATTATTCGGTCCAGGAGGTGACGCTTCTTTTCGTGGTCAACAACAGCATCAACTATTTCCTGAGCCCGCTGGTGGGCAAGAGCATCATCCGCTTCGGCGAACGCAAGGTGCTGTCCCTCGAGTATCTGAGCGTGATCTTCATTTTCAGCGCCTACGCCATCACCGCCTCCAAGCTGCTGGTGGCATTCATTTACATTCTGGACCAGATCTTCTTCACCTTCGCCATCGCCATCCGCACTTACTTCCAGAAGGTGGCCGACCCGCAGGACATCGCTCCGAGCATGGCCGTCGGTTTCACCATCAACCATATGGCCGCCGTGTTCCTGCCGGCCATCGGCGGAATGCTATGGGTGATCGACTACCGCATCCCCTTTTTTGCGGGCGCCGCCATGGGGGTGATTTCGCTGCTGGCGGTGCAGAAAATCAGAACCGCTCAAGGCTGACCGCTTGATGCGAAGCATCGAGGCACTTGATTGGCCTTCGATAGACCGCAGGCAGCTGTAGGCTCCGAAAAAATGCCGGGTGCGGCGTTGCTGTCACTGTCCACAATTCTTTATTACGGAATCCCAGCGGGCAACCAGGGCCGTTTCATGGTTATTCCCGGAGGCCTTCCGGTTTTTCCGTACCAGCAAATTGTGGACGGCGTCGGCTGCAGCTCCGGGCACTGCGACCAGGACCAAACGGTGGCCCATGCCGGCATTGACACTTTGGTAAAAGGCCTGAAGGCATAGGACGGGGAAAAGCCAGACCACCGCAGTATCGAACACAGACGCAAACCGAGAAAAGCAGGGGAGCGCCCCCTGCCATCATGCATTTTATCTCGTCAAGGGGATCCAAATCTAAAGGGTGACCAGGGCTGCTCAGGACAACTTGATATTGCGCCAGCCGGCGATTTTGTTTTCGAACTGACTCCAGAACCGCTGGTCGGTCTCCATCCAGTGCTCACCGAAGCGCGTGTCGAAATACCCCCGCAGATCGTTGAACATGCGTCCCCAGCTGGGAGGGTGCTCCAGCGACAGTGCCTCTTCCAGGTAAGGCGCGATGTCCGCTAGCTTTTCTTTCGGCAGGTAAGCTCGAGCGCCGAGCTCAATCGATTTTTTCATCGTCTCCGGGTTCAGGGCGTGCGCCGTAAGCATCACGACCGGAATGCCCAGGTCGGCAGTTTTCCGCAACAGATCGAAACCGTCGACTCCCATGATATCCAAGACGGCCAGGTCGTATCGGTTGCACTCCATTTTCGCGACGGCTTCGGCGTTGGTGGTCGCCCGTTCGATCGTGCACTGCGGGGCGGAACTGAGGATCAGCTCTTCCAGGCTGTCCAGAACATCGCGCTCGTCGTCCACCGTCAGGATGCGTTTGCCGTTCAATGCGGATTCTGTCATGCGGCCCCCTTTTCTCAATCGGTGCGTTTAACAGCGATTGGCCTCTGGTGAAAACGATTTGAGCGGGAAGGCAAGTGTTCGGCTGTGCTTGCCTTTGAAAAGGTGACTGTAAACTTGCTGCCCCCGCTTCTCATACACTCTTTTTGGGATTGGATGAAAGCGCATTTGCAAACCGACTCCGGACAGCACTGCCCATCCGACGGCAGGTGCTTGCAGCGTCGGCTTTTGAAGTCGATTGAAAAACCCAACCGCTGTGCGAACAGCTTCATCCGCAACAGGTCGCCGCCGGCCCCGCCGGCATTGAATTCATAGGGCTTGCGGGTGGCATAATGCGACGTTTCCTGTGTGTGAAAAAAGCCCCAAAAAAGATGCCGCTGATGAAACTCAGCGATCCCCATTCCGAAATCGATAACCTCGACTATGATTTTTTCGTCGCGGTCGCGGGTGCGCACGACAATCAGGCCGCCGTCCGGCGTGTTTTCGATTGCGTTCTTCATTAGTCCGCTGAAGACCTTGGCTGCGACGGGCCGGTCCAGATGGATCGGGAGACCGCTGCCGATTTTGTCCAGGATCGTCAGGTTGCGCGCAGCACTGAGCTGGCGGGCCTCTGCGAGCTGCTCGCGGAGCAACTCGGCCGCGTCGAACGTTTCGAAACAGTCGCAGGGGCTAGCATAGAGGCCTTCCAATCTTGCAATGAGCCGATCGATGAGCTTGTCTTTCGGCAAGCCCTCTTCCAAGACATCGTCTTTCAGCCATTTGAGGTCTTCGATGAAGCCGGCCGAAGGGTCCAGCCGATCAGTTTCACTGAAGCGCACGATGTCATCCATCTGGACCTGGATCGCTTTCAGCCGCTGCATGCAGCGCCGTCCGCGCTCGAGGGCACTCCAGTTCAGCGCCGCCGGACTATCGGCCGCCGTTTTTAGGATAATCTGAAAGACTGCGTCGAGAACGGCGATCGGGGTTTTGAGTTCGTGAGAGATGTGGTTGATGGCTTTTTCTTTGATTTGCTCAATGGCCTTCAAGTTCGCATGCGCCGCTCTCAGCTCGCGGTGGGTTTTCACCAGTTCTCGCTGAGTGCGTTTGATTTGGGTGATATTCCGCAGCGTCACGATGATCCCGGTGGGTGCTCCATGGGGATCCCGGTAGACCGCCGAGCTCAGCTGCACATCCAGCAGGCGACCGTCCCTGGTCAGTCGGCGTGTCTCCATCAGCGTGACGTCTTCCCCCTCCTTCAGGCGGCGGATGGCTTCCGTCGTTTCCTGGAGGCTTTGGGGCGGTACGAAGTCAATTCGTTTGCCAGCCAGCTCCGCACCTGACCACCCGAACGTTTTTTCGAAGGCCGGGTTTACGAATTGGGTTAATCCATCAAGATCGTAGATCACGATGGGGTCCGGCGAAGATTCCAGGAAGGATCGATACCGCGTCTCGCTGTCGCGAAGGTTTTTTTCGTTTAATTTGGACTGAGTCACATCCCGGGCGGTTCCGAAGAAGCCCTTGGCAACTCCCTGGTGGTCGCGCTTCAACGACACGGACGTTTCGATATAGCGGATGGTCCCGTCCTTGCGGATGATCTTCCAGTCGAAAGCCTTTGACGGCAGCCCGGTGCGATAAACCGTGTTGTATACGCCGAAAACTTTTTCAGCATCCATGGGGTCCATGTAGGCCCTGTAGTTCATCCCCTTGAGTTGATGCTTCTCGTAGCCGATCATCTCGCGCATGGCCCGGTTGAAATGTTTGAAATTACCCTTCAGATCTACTTCGTAGTAGCCATCCTGGATGGTCTGCAGCACGTACCCCAGGGTTATCTTGCCGTTTGTGGCGCTGCCGTTGCCGTGAAGCCGGGTGGGCCCGGTTGCCGGCCGATCCTGGTGTAATACGTTAGAGTTGGATGCGCCGACCATTTGAGTCACCTCCCTTATGCCGTGTTTTAGGCTCCTGGATCCCTGCGGCGGCCGCGGGGGGGCCACTGTCGGTAGCCTAACTTAAACCACGTGCGAAAGGGAAAACAACCCCATCAAAACCCTAAAAAAGCGATAAGATGCACCTAAAAAACCACTTGCGAGCGCTACGGGTTCTAAAAAACAGGGGGCCAGGCAACGTCGTCAGCCGTAGAGCTGATCTCGATGAAGCGCAGGCATATGAGCAAATTACTTTTGACGGTGGCGATTCAAACGGCGGAAGCACCCAAGGAGGGCGTATTTCTCGGCTTCGGCGGCGGCCTCGTCAGTTCGGCCGAGCAATCGTTTAGAAACGACGCCTATCGCCAACCACTTGAAGCACTGCCTTGCTTTGTTTCGCGGTCTTGGCCATATGCGCCAGTTTGAAGGCTGCAATTATCGCGCTCGTGGTCAACTGAAAGGTGTTATTTACCAACACGGCCATATCCTGTTGGACAAGGCCATAGCCACCCCACAAAAGCCCTTCGGTCATCGACAGCAACCAGGTACCCAAGGACAAATCGGCCAGGTTGCTTTCCCTGCAGGCGACCCACACCTGGGGACTGTTCGCTGCCAGGACGCTGATGGGCAGGACAATGCTCAAGCCGGTCGCACCGCCGATGCCCCCCAAGACAAGCAATACCGCAAGCCACACAGGGGCGATCTTGAGTTCTTTCAGCCGGCGGCCAAATTGCAGGGCTGAAAGGGTGATTACGGCAAAGAGGATGCCCGAGGCGCCAGAGGCAATACTGATAACGGGTTGGTGGGTCAAGAGGCCATAGACCGCCCAGCCGGAACTGACGATCATGCTGGTGGTGGCGGAGTCGACGGAAACGCCGTGGGCGTGCCTCGCGCGCAGCAACCGGATGAGTTGTGGCATCGCACGCGTTACACCGAGCACAGTGCTGACGATTCCGAAAAGCGTTATTCCATCCATGGTTGAACGCTCGCCGAATGGCACTTGCCCGCGCGTTTTCGTGTTATCGCCATACGCCCTCTATGCTCGCGCCGCATTCGGAACACGCGCCCTCCTTCAGACGCGGCTTCCCGACCCGGAAGCCCCAGCGCTCGATGAGCAACACGCCGCAGGCCGGGCAGAAGGTGTTTTCGCCTTCGTCGCCAGGGACGTTGCCGGTGTAGACGTGTCGCAGGCCGGCCGACAGCCCGATGCCCCGCGCCGCGCGCAGTGTCGCGAGCGGGGTGGCCGGACGGTCCGTCAGCCGGTAGGTGGGATGGAAGCGGCTGATGTGCCAGGGAGTGCCAGGCCCCAGGTCCTCCACCAGGAACTCCGCCAGGGCCTTCAGCTCGGAAGGGTCGTCGTTCAGCCCCGGCACGATCAGGGTGGTCACTTCCACAAACACCCCCTTTAACCTCATGTTCCGGAGGGTCTCCTGGACGTGCTCCAGCTTCGCCCCGCAAATATTTTTATAGTAGGCGGCCGTGAACGCCTTCAGATCCACGTTGGCCGCGTCCAGGACCGGCGCGATCATCTCCAGGGCCTCGGCCGTCATGTACCCGTTGGTGACGAACACGTTGCGGATGCCTTTCGAGCGCGCCAGTCGCGCGGCCTCCAGGGCGAACTCGAAGAAGATGGTCGGCTCGGTGTAGGTGTAGGATATGCTGCGGCAGCCGGCCTTCTCGGCCGCCGCCACGACCTGCTCGGGTGTCACGGGGTCGCCGATGATGGCCCCGCCATGATCGGCCGGCAGCTGGGCGATATCGGCGTTCTGGCAGAACCGGCATCGGAAGTTGCAGCCCACGGTTGCGATGGAGTAGGAGAGCGAACCGGGCAAAAAGTGGTACAAGGGTTTTTTTTCGATAGGATCGATGTGCCGAGCAATCAGCCGGCCGTAAACCAACGTGTGCAGGGAGCCGGCCTGATTTTCCCGCACGGCGCAGATGCCCCGTTTGCCGGCAGGGATGACGCAGCGGTGGCTGCAAAGCGCACAGCGCACCTTCAGGTCGGCAAGCTTTTCGTAGAGCAGCGCTTCCATGGCCAGACCCTCAAACTCATCACGTCACGCCGTCGCCCTCAACCCGGCGCCTCCTCCGGCGCACGGTGGGGCTGGTAGCGGGCGGTGAGCGGCCGTATCCGGAACCGGGGGATCAGGATCACGACCATGCCCGCGAATGCGCCGAACGGGCAACGCTGGAGAAACGGCTGCTCGAAGCTGGATGCAAACTTGCCCGAGGGCAGGGGCAGTTGGCACACGGTGCGCCAGGATACGGGCACATCGCCCGCCAGATCGTGGAGCATGTGCTTCAATTCCCAGACGCTGTAAAACCGGGCGTGGTTGTAAATCGACTGGGAAAACATGCCCCGCACCCGTCTCTCCACCCCCTTGATGGCGTAACGGTTCAGCACGCCGATGAAAAGCCGGTCCTTGGCCACCCGGCAGGCCTCCGCAAGGGCCTTGCCGGCGTCTTCCACGAACTCCAGGGTGGTGAACAGGCAGGCATGATTGAAGGAGTTGTCTCCGAAGGGCAAGTCTTCGGCAAATCCGCGGTAGAGGTCGACGCGATTGCCGACTCGGCTCAGGGCGATATCGAGCATGTAGGTCGAGGGATCGATGCCGGTCACCTTCAACCCCATGTCCAGAAAGGCCGGCAGGCATAACCCCGCGCCGCATCCGATGTCGAGGATCGACTCCCCGGGCCGCGGCTGAAGCAGATCGCGCAGAAGCTGGATCTCCATCTGGAAAGCCAGTTCGTTCTCCGGCTTCTTCATCCACTTCTCGTAGGCGACGGCCTCGTGGAAATCGAAGACATGTCCCATGGAGGCCAATTTAGGGAATTCGCCCGATCGAGTCAATGACGCCTCTGAGGTCGCAACTTCTTGCAGGGAGCAACGCTTTCAAGCCGGCTGCAGGGGATCCGGTCGGTGTGGACGCTAGGCGGCTGGCTCCGCCGGGACGTCTGCGGCAGAGAGATCCTCGGCATCGGTCGAAGGCGGCGATGCAGGGCCGGGTTCGGGGGCCGTGCTCCGCTTCTTGCGGCGCCGGCGCCGGCGTTTCTTGGGTTTGTCGACGTTTTCGATTTCTTCGGCCATGGCGGCTGGCGACTCGGCGTCTGCTTCCACCGAGGCCTCGGCTTCGACTTCCGCCGCAGTCTGGGGAGGTTCTTCGGATTCGGGCCCGAAGCCAAAAAAGGCGCCCGGAACACGGCGGGCCTTCGGCTTGACCGGTGTCGCCTCAGGTCCGGACCGCCGGGGTGCGCGCTCGCGCCCGCGCTCCCGGCCGCGCCGGCCGTTCTTGCGCTCCCGCCGCCCAAAGGTCGCGCGGTCTTCCGGCCGGGAGCGGTCCTCCTGATACCAGTCCTCCTCGGCCCATACCACCGGGATTTTGTAGCCCAGCATCGCCTCCAGCGGTTCCAGATGAAAGACATACTCCTCGCAGGCCAGGGAGATGGCCGTGCCGGTCTTGCCGGCTCTGGCGGTACGGCCGATGCGGTGGACGTAGTTTTCGGAGTCCTGGGGGATGTCGTAATTGATCACATGGCTGATGTCCTCGACGTGGATGCCGCGCGAGGCCACGTCGGTGGCCACCAGAATCTTGATCTGGCCTTTCTTGAATCGTTCCATTAGCTTGAAGCGCTTCTGCTGCGGCAGGTCGCCCGTGATGCCCTCGGCGGGGATGCCGTTGGCCTTCAGCCGGCGCGTCAGTCGCTCCACGGCGATCTTCATGTTGACGAAGATCAGCATGCGCGCGAAGTCTTCACGCTGCAGCAGGCCCAACAAGAGTTGAAATTTCCGATCGCTGCCTACATGGAACAGGGATTGCTCGATTCCGGCGACGGTCACCTGGTCCGGCACCACCGAAATGAATTCGGGCAGGTTCATGAACTCGTAGGTCAGCTCCAGCACCCGGTAGGAGAGGGTCGCCGAAAAAAGCATGGATTGGCGCTTCTCGTAGTGCGGCAGCTTGCGGAGAATGAACCGCATGTCCTTTTCGAAGCCGAGGTCGAGCAGCCGGTCGGCTTCGTCGATGACCAGGAACTTGATATCCTTGGTTTTGAGAATCCCTTGCTTGTAGTAGTCGATGATCCGCCCCGGTGTTCCGATGACGATGTCCGCCCCCCTTTGCAGACCCTCGGCTTGCTCTTTGTAGTCGATTCCGCCGACCACCTCAAGTAGGGTAATGTCCGTGTGGCGGCTCAGCACCAGGGCTTCTTCGAAAATCTGGCGGGACAATTCGCGGGTAGGCGCCATGATGATGGCCTGGGGCAGGCCTGTTTTCCGGTTTTCGTGGCCGAGAAGCCGGCTGATGACGGTCACCAGAAAGGCGGCGGTCTTGCCGGTCCCGGTGTGGGCCTGGCCGGCTACGTCGCGGCCGCTCAACAGCACCGGCAGGGCTTGGGCTTGAATCGGAGTGCAGAATTCAAACCCGGCCTCGGCGAGCCCTTTCAACACCTCCGGTGGTAAAGTGAAAAAATCAAAACGGGTCGCGGTTAAAAACTCCGGGCGAGGCGCACGCGGGCTCTCCACCGGCGCTTCGGGCTCTTCCTGCATAAACCTTCGGTCACCTTCTGTCTTTCGGGTCCCTTGGCAGCCGTTCTCGCCGCCGTTCGGACGTAAATTTGCCCGATTATAGCCTGCTTTCGAGATTTTGCAAGCGTATAGATTGACTTTGAGCGGCAACGGTTTTTATGTTAGACGCAGAAATTAATCGCCTCTGAACGGTTGCTTCACCCCATTTTCAAGGATCATGGATTGAAAGAGTTCTTCAAGGTCCTGGATATCGAAGAGGTGCTCGCGCTGGTTTCCAGCTTCGGTCCGGTCGGCTTCGAGCAGACCGGGCTCGATACCGCCGGCGGCCGGGTTCTGGCGGAGGACGCATATGCCGGCGAGAATCTGCCCGCCTTCGCCCGGTCCACCGTCGACGGCTATGCCCTGAAGGCGGCCGCCACGTTCGGCGCCAGCGAGTCCAGTCCGGCCTTCTTCCAAATCACCGGGTCCGTTGGCATGGGCGAAGCCGCGCGAGTGGAGGTCTCCACCGGCGAAGCCGTTCGCATTCCCACCGGTGGTATGCTGCCGACCGGTGCTGACAGTGTCGTAATGATCGAGCACGCCGAGGCCGTGGACGACACCGCCATTGAAGTGTTTCGCAGCGTGGCCCCCGGACAGAACCTCATCGCGGCCGGTGAGGATTTTGAGCAGGGGGCTCTGATTGCCGCGCGCGGCCGGCGCCTGCGCCCCCAGGACACGGGCGTGCTGGCGGCCTTCGGTCGCATCCGTATCCCGGTCTTCCGCCGGCCGGTGGTGGGGATAATATCCACCGGAGATGAGCTCGTGCCGATCGACAAGGCCCCTGCGCCGGCCCAGGTCCGGGACGTCAACAGCTTCACCCTGGCGGCGCTGGCAGCGGAAATCGGTGCCGTAGCGGAGCATTACGGCATCGTGAAGGACGACTACCCGTCGCTTTATGCCGCATGTTCCCGGGCGTTGGAACGCTGCGACATGGTGATGATTTCGGGCGGCAGCTCGGTTGGAACCCGCGATTGCACGGTGGAAGCCATCTCCGCCTTGGCCGATGCGCAGGTCCTGGTCCATGGGATCGCCATCAGCCCCGGCAAGCCGACCATCTTGGCCAGGGTAGGTGCGAAACCCGTCTGGGGGCTGCCCGGCCATGTCGTTTCCGCAATGATCGTCTTTTCCCGGATTGTCAGACCCTTTCTGCGCCGTATCGGCGAAGAGGGAGACTATTGCGGAGCCGATGTCGCA
>Ga0114938_1000847_pt1 | contig 22140 bp, 13 predicted proteins | sample AshMeaBigSpring_FD_88675 | JGI IMG/M metagenome (GOLD analysis project Ga0114938, IMG submission 88675) | Groundwater microbial communities from Big Spring, Nevada to study Microbial Dark Matter (Phase II) - Ash Meadows Big Spring | ecosystem: Environmental > Aquatic > Deep subsurface >...
ACCGTTCACACCCCGGGTGGGCGATTCCAGGGGGTCAGGTCCATGTTTTCGGCCAGCGCGTTTGGGTCTGGCAGAGCTTTACAGCCGAAAAATGGACCAGACCCCGCCCTGTGAACGGTTACCGTTAAGGTTCACTATACTTAATCGAGTCCGACCGGGCCAAAGCCGACCTGCACGCGGCCTGCGGCAGGGCCTTTTATCCGCAGGAATGACCGCCCCGTGAGCCCGGACTATTCATGGTCCGGTTTGCGTTGTTGACAACGTATTGCCGGTACATGGGTTGCGGCCGGCTTACCCAAAGCGCCGTGCGGAACAGCCGAAACGCGCTAGCGTCCGGTTTGTGCCGTGATGGCGGTAACCGCGGGCTTGCGCCCTGCGGCTGATGAATTCTCGCGGTCGGGGCCTTAAGCCGCGGTGGGCCTGCATCTTTTGGCCTGCGGGAGACAGGCGGGAAGCCTATCCCACCTGAGGATGCCTTGACGAAACGGCAAGGCGTCACCCAAGATAGCCCCTCCGAGAACCTGCCGATGCGTCGCGACGACCTGAGAAATATCGTGATCATTGCCCACGTCGACCACGGCAAGACGTCGCTGGTCGATTGCCTGCTGCGCCAGAGCGGCGAGTTCCGCGAGGGCCAGTTGCGGGGCGAGCGGATCCTGGACACCAACGACCTGGAGCGGGAGCGCGGGATCACGATCCTGGCCAAGAACATCGCCCTGCCCTACCAGGGGATCAAGATCAACATCATCGACACCCCGGGGCACGCCGATTTCGGCGGCGAGGTGGAGCGGGTGCTGCGGATGGCCGACGGGGCCCTGCTGTTGATCGACGCCGCCGAAGGGCCGATGCCCCAGACCCGGTTCGTGCTCACCAAGGCCCTCGAGTGCGGGCTGAAGCCGATCGTCGTGATCAACAAGATCGACCGTCCGGACGCGCGGCCGCACGAGGTGGCCGACGCGGCCCTGGGGCTGCTGCTGGAGCTGGGCGGGGAGCATCACTTCGAGGATTTTCCGCATATCTTTGCCTCGGCCAAGGAAGGCTACGCCACGGACGACCCGGACCAGCGCACCGACTCGATGCGGCCGCTCCTGGACCTCGTGGTCCGCTCGGTGCCGGGACCCGAGATCGATCGGGACGCGCCCCTCCAGATGCTGGTCACCACGCTCGACTGGTCCGAGTACGTCGGCCGGATCGCGATCGGGCGGCTGCTCTCGGGCACGCTCCGCAGCGGCCAGACGGTTGCGCTCATGCAGGCGGAGGGGCGCGTGACCGTGGCCCAGGTCTCCACGCTCTACGTTTTCGAGAATCTTGGACGGCGCGAGGTCCCGCAGGCCGAGGCCGGGGAAGTGGTGGCCGTGGTCGGTCTGGGGGAGGTCGAAATCGGCGACACGATCAGCGACGACCAGGAGCGGCGGGCCCTGCCCCGGTTAACCGTCGACGAACCGACGCTGGAGATGACCTTCAGCGTCAATTCCTCTCCCTTCGCCGGGCGGGACGGCCGCTATGTCACCACCCGCCAGCTGCGCGAGCGGCTGCTGCGCGAACTGGAGCGGAACGTGGCCCTGCGGGTCCGCCCCATCGAGGGCACGGAGGCGTTCGCGGTCAGCGGCCGCGGCGTGCTGCACCTGGCCATCCTGATCGAAACGATGCGCCGCGAGGGTTACGAGCTGTCGGTGGGAAAACCCCAGGTGATCCTGCGGCAGCGGGACGGCGAGCGGCAGGAACCTTTCGAGACGCTGCTGATCGAAGTCCCCTCCGAGAAACTGGGACCGGTGATGGAGCTGGTGGGCCAGCGCCGCGGCGCACTGGTGGAAATGACCACCCGTGGAAACTACACCCAGGTGACGTTCTCGATCCCCGCGCGGGGGCTGATCGGCCTGCGAACGCGCCTGCTGAACGCCACCCAGGGCACGGCGGTCAGCTACCACCGCTTCGAGGCCTACCGGCGGATGGAGGCCGACATCCCCCGGCGGGCCAGCGGGGTGCTGATCTCGAACATCGCGGGCCGGGCCGTCGCCTACGGGCTGGACGGGCTGCAGGAGCGTGCCGAGCTGTTCGTGGCCCCGGGCGACGACATCTACGAGGGGATGATCTGCGGCGAGAACAGCCGCGCGGGCGACCTGACGGTCAATCCCGCCCGGGAAAAAAAGCTGACCAATATCCGCGCGGCGGGCAACGACGCGAACGTCCTGCTCAAACCGCCCCGCGTGCTGACACTCGAGGCGGCCCTGGAGTACATCGAGGACGACGAGATGGTCGAGGTCACTCCCACGGCAATCCGCCTGCGGAAGATCCTCCTGAAGGAATCAGACCGCCGCCGCGCCGCGCGCCAGGGTGCGTGAGCTGGTCCGCGGCAAGCGTCCGCGGCGCCATCACGCCTGCGGTCCACCGGCCGGCACCCCGAGCGACCGAGAAACCGTCGCCCCGCTCAGACGGCTCCCCCGTGAACGCCGGCCAGCTCAGCTGCCGAGCGTGCCCTTGGTGCTGGGGATGCCCGGCATCCGCGGGTCGATCTCCACCGCCATCCGCAGGGCGCGGGCCACGCACTTGAAGACCGCCTCGCTGATGTGGTGGCTGTTGCGGCCGTGGTGCAACGTCACGTGCAGGTTGCACAGGGCGTTGGCGGCCACCGCCTGCCAGAAGTCCTCGACCAGCTCGCTGTCGAATTCGCCGATCTTGGGGGCGGTCAACGGCGCCGCGAAGACGAGGAAACACCGGCCGCTCAGATCGATGGCCGTCGTGACCAGCGCTTCTTCCATCGGCAGCGTGAAGTGGCCGTAGCGGCGAAGGTTCGCCTTGTCCCCGACCGCCTCGCGAATCGCCTGCCCCAGGCAGATGCCCACGTCCTCGACCGTGTGGTGCTGGTCCACGTGCAGATCGCCTTGCGCGGCAATCTTCAGGTCCACCACCGCGTGCCGGGCGAACAGCTCCAGCATGTGATCCAGAAAGCCCACACCCGTGGCGACCTGCGCTTGGCCGCTGCCGTCCAGGTTCAGCTCCAACGTGATCCGGGTCTCGGCGGTCTGCCGCTGGACGCGGGCGGTGCGCGACATGGTTACACCAGGCCTTTCAACAAGCACAGAGCGGCCTCGATCTGCTCGTCGGTCCCGACGCTGATCCGCAAGCCGTCACCCCAGCCAGGATAGTTCATGTATCGGACCAGCACCTGCCGGGCTTTCAGCCCCTCGTACAACTCCCGGGCGGGCCGCCGGGCGTGCGTGCACCAGACAAAGTTCGCCTGCGACGGTTGCACCGAAAATCCGAGCTCCGCCAGGCCGTCGCTCAGCCGGCGGCGGGTGGCCAGCACGCGGGCCCGATTCTCCACCAGCCAGGCCTGGTCGTCGATCGCGGCCGTGGCCCCGGCGATCGACAAGGCGTCGCAGTTGTACGAGTCCTTGACCTTGATCAACTGCTCGATCCATTGCGGCTGAGCCACGAGGAACCCGAACCGCAGCCCGGCCAGCGCGTACGACTTGCTCAGGCTCCGCGAGACCATCACCCGCGGATTCTCGGCCACCAGGTCCAGGCAGTCCTCGTCGGCAAAGTCGACATACGCCTCGTCCACCAGCAGCGGGCAGGGCAGCCGGCCGGCCAGCTCGCGCACCTGCTGCCCCCCGATCACTGTCCCCGAGGGGCTGTTCGGATTGGGCAGGAACGCCAGCCGCAATTGCGGCAAGTCCGCCGCAAACTCCTCGGCCAGCGACCAGTCGTCGCGGAAGGGAACCTCCTGGAACCGCGCGCCCTGGATCTCCGCCAAGGTCCGGTACAACACGTAGCTCGGGTACGGCAGCCGCAACCACTGCCGCTCGCCGACCAGCGCACGGGTCACAATCGTCAGGATGTCGTCGCTGCCGTTGCCGCAGAGGATCCAGTCGTGCGGAACGCCCAGCACCTGTCCCGCGCGGCGGCGGAAGGCTTCGGCCAGCGGATCGGGATAGCGCTCCAGGCCGGCGTCCAGTACGTGCTGGATCGCCCGCTTGACCGCCGGCGACGGGGGATAGGGGTTCTCGTTGGTGTTGAGCTTGATGAACTTGCCGCCCTGCGGCTGCTCGCCAGGCACATAGCCCGCCAGGGCTTCGATCTCGGGCCGGAAGAAGTTCATGGAGTTCGCCGCTATCGCGGGACCATAAGCGTTCACAGGTCGGGGTCTGGACCATTTTTCGGCGGATCGGCGTCGCCCTCCCCGTACGGCGCGGGCCGAAAACATGTACCTGACCCCCTCGAATCCGGGGATAAGTCGAACCAGGGTGTGAACGGTTACCGCGGAACCACGCCGCAGATTCGCCGCGGAATGCACGCAGCCCGCCCCGCGCGTCGTGGCGCTTGTCGGGCGGAATTATCCCTCGCCAACGCGTATGTCGACACTGGCCCGGTGCGCCGTCAACTGCTCCTTGTCGGCCAGCACCCTCAGGTCATCCGCCGCGGCCTGGAGGGCGCCGCGATCATACTGGATCACGCTGCCGGCACGGAGGAAATCATTGACACTCAGTCCGCTGGCCCAGCGGGCGGTGCCGCCCGTCGGCAGTACGTGGGAGGGGCCCGCTACATAATCGCCCACCGCCACGGGGCTGAACGGTCCCACGAACGTGGCCCCGGCGTGCCGGATGCGCTCGGCCAGGCGCATCGCGCGGTCCGCTTCCACGGCGATGTGCAGGTGTTCCGGGGCCATCCAATCGGTCAACTGGCAGGCCTCGTCCTCGTCGCGGACGCGGATCAGGGCGGCGAAATCCCGCAGGCTCTCCACGATCAATTCGCCGCGGGACAGCCCGCCGACCTGCACCCGCAATTGCTCGTGTGTCGCCCGGAGCACCTCGTCGCTCCAGGCGATCAGCACGCTGGCCCCCGGTGCGTGTTCCGCCTGGGCCAGCATGTCCGCCGCGGCGAACGCGGGGCTGGTCGTGTCGTCGGCCAGGATGACCACTTCGCTGGGACCGGCGATCGAGTCGATATCGACCTCGCCGTAGACCTGGCGCTTGGCAAGCGCGACAAACAGGTTGCCCGGCCCGACGATCTTGTCCACGCGCGGCAGTCCGTCGACGCCGTAGGCCAGCGCGGCTACCGCCTGGGCGCCGCCCACGCCGTAGACCTCGGTGATCCCCAGTTCGTGGCAGACGGCCAGCAGGTCCGGATTGCCGGCCCCGAACCGGGTCGGGGGCGCCACGACGGCCAGCTCTGCCACGCCGGCCACCTGGGCGGGCACGGCCGTCATCAACAGGGTTGAAGGATAAGCCGCCGCGCCGCCCGGCACGCAGATTCCCACGCGATCCAGCGGCACGTAGCGCTGCCGCAGGGTCACACCCGCGCCCCGCGCAACCGTCACGTCCTGATGCCGGATCGCCTGCTGAAACTGCCGGATGTTGGCGGCGATTCGCCGCACGGCCTCCAGAAACGACGCTTCGGCCCGCGCGTGGGCCGCCGCCAGTTCCGCCGGCGGCACGCGCAGGGCACTGGCGTCCCGCGGGCTGCCGTCCAGCTGGCGCGCATACTGGAGCACCGCCGCCAGGCCACCCCGGGCCACGTCGCCGCAGATCTTCTCCACCACCTGCTGCGGCGTAAGAGGCTGGCCAAACACCTTCAATGTCAGCTCCCGCCCCCGGGGGCTGACGACGTCTCCGCGCGGACTGAGCGTCGCGCGCAGGGCCTCCAGGCGGCTGCGGACGTCGTCCTGGCGGGTGTCGATCCGGAGGATCTGCGGCGCGTCAACGCTCATCTTGATTTCCAGCAACCGTTCACGGGCCGGGGTCAGGCTCATTTTTCAGCGGAAAGATCGCTCGGCGTCATCTGACGCTGCCGCCGAAAAATGTGCCTGACCCCTGGGGCGCCAGCCCCGGTCCCATGGTGTTCCGGTCCCATTGTGTTCACGGACCGGGCACCGGAAAAGCCCGTGTGGGACCAGCTGTAACCGTTCACGGGTCGGGATCTGGTCCATTTTTCGGCCGATCAGCTGGACCTCGCGGATACGCGTTGGCCGAAAACAGGGACCTGACCCCCTGGAATCAGGGAGAATCCTCCACCGGCTTGTGAACGGTTACGACCGGATCATCCAAGTCCGGTGGGATGCTGCCTAATCCGGGGTACGTGTCTTTCAGGGACCAGGATGTGCCATCCCTCATCCCGCCGTCCGTGCCCCGGGAGACGCGACAGGAATGGGGGATGGCAAGTTCTCCTGGCAACATCAGCCGGCACGCACTAGCGTCCGGTTACAAATCGCCTTGCGTGATCCTGGGAGATACGGGAAGCGCTCATCAGAGCAGCACAACCTTGCGAGGGCGAGGCTCCCGCCGAGCCGGCGCGCTGAGCCGGTTCTCGGCTCGGCCGGAGCCTCGCCCTCCCAGAATCACGAAAACCTATGTGGCGCGGAAACCATGGGCTATCGCCCATCGGCTGATTCGGTCGCCAGGAATACTTGCCGCACCCCAGGATTTCGAATTGCTTGGCCCGCCAGGTGCCTTCTGGTATTGTGAGACGCTCACCTCGTGGGAGGAGCGCGCCTGTGGGCAGGTCTCAAGTTGTGCGAGACAACCGGGAAGCCTGGTCCACGGCAAATCTGCCGAGCAATGACCCATGACAATGGCCCTCGTCGATTTGCGCAGCGACACCGTGACGCGTCCCACGCCCGCCATGCGGGCCGCGATGGCCCAGGCCGAGGTGGGCGACGACGTGATCGACGTCGATCCGACCGTGGAACGGCTCGAGCAGCGCGTCGCCCAGCGACTGGGCAAACCGGCCGCGATCTATATGCCGTCCGGGTCGATGACCAACCAGATCGCGGTGCGCATCCACTGCCAACCGGGCGATGAGTTCCTCTGCGAGGCCAATTGCCATATCTACAACTACGAGCAGGGGGCGTTCGCCCAGCTGAGCGGCCTCGTGGCCCGCACCGTGGAAGGACAATTCGGCGTGCTCCGCCGGTCCCAGCTGGAAGGGCTGATCCGGCCCGAGAACGATCACCAGGTGCGCACGCGGCTGGTCTGCCTGGAGAACACCCACAACCGCGGCGCCGGGCGCGTGCAGCCTTACGACGAGGTCGTGGCGATCTGCCAGTGGGCGCGCGCACACGGACTGCGAACGCACCTGGATGGCGCCCGGCTGTTCAACGCGGCGGTCGCCTCGGGGATCGACGTGGCGGCCTGGGCCGCGCACTTCGACACGGTGAGTGTCTGCTTCAGCAAGGGGCTCGGCGCACCGGTCGGCTCCGCCCTGGCCGGCCCGGCCGACCTGATCCGCCAGGCGCGGCGGCACCGCAAGGTCTTCGGCGGCGGAATGCGTCAAGCCGGAATCATCGCGGCCGGGGCACTCTACGCCCTGGAAAACCACGTGGAGCGGCTGGTCGTCGATCATCAACACGCGCAGCAGCTGGCCGAGGCGGTCCGCGAGAGCCCGGGGCTGGAGCTGCAGCCCGACCAGGTCGACACCAACATCGTGATCTTCCACGTCGATCCCGGACTGGGGACCGCAGTGGAACTCGTGGCCCGGTTGCGGGACGAGGGCGTCTGGATGCTGGCCGTCGCTCCGCAATTGATCCGGGCCGTCACCCACCTGGATGTTGACCCGGCGGGCGTCCAGCAGGCCGCGGCGGCCATCCGGCAGGCCGCCCAGCGGCTGGCTGCCGGCCGAGTTCCGCCGAGGGACCGGCAGCGGCACGGTGGCGATGGCAGATAGGCTTGCCCCGCCCTTGCACTCTCCTCGCTTGCGGTGTGGTTTCGACGTTTTCACAAGGGATAGTCTGCCGACAGCTCGCACTGGCGTCGCATCGACAGCATCGTGTGGCTACGCCAACGGCCGCACAGCGGCCACGACTTCCCACCACTTCACCCTCCCTCTGGGAGGGTCGGCCGTGAGGAACGAACGGCCGGGGAGGGGCGTCTGCGATGGCGCACAGCCGGGCGCCCCGTCCCCTCCCCGAAGGCTCGTACCTCGCCTTCGACCCTCCCGGAGGGAGGGTGAAGCCGTTGAGGACGAGGACGCAGCTCCCGGAGGGAGGGTGAAGCCGTTGAGGACGAGGACGCAGCTCTATTCAAACCGCGATCGATGCAGCGGGCCAGGCGGCGCCGCCAGCGTCGTTTGTCAGCAGTGGCCTCCGCCGGTAGCATGAGAGCGTCCATTCATGCAGATGCCCGGGGTCGTCGTAATGCATGACTCGCTTGCGGTGTGGTTTCGACGCTTTCACAATGGATAGTCTACCGGCCGCTCGCACTGGCAGCGAGCTACCGCTCGCTGCCAGTGGCACCCAGAACGAGCAAGGGCGAGGCAACGTTTCTCTGTAGCACCTACGAAGTGAAAGGGCGGGGCAACGTCCGTGCCACGCCGCCGTGAAGTCGATGCAAACCGCCGAATTCTGGCAACTCGTCGCCACAAGCCGGCTCCTGACACCGGACCAGTGCCGGCAATTGGCGGAGAAGTTCAGCCATGTCCGGGGCGCGGCAACCCAAGCCAACGCCCGTTCGCTGGTCGAATGGTTGATCGCCGAAAACGTCCTCAGCCGCTACCAGTCGACGGTCCTGCTCGGCGGGCGCGCCGGACCGTTCTTCTACGGGGAGTACAAGGTCTACGACCGCCGGCAGGATGGCTTCTTCAAGACCAGTTTTCGGGCGGTGCACGTCCCTACCCGGCACCCGGTGCGGCTGGTGTTCGCGACCGGTCCCGAACTGCGGGGACCCCAGGATTGGGCCCGCGTGATCCACTGGTGCCAGGCGCACTGCCGGGTCACTCATCCCCTGCTGGTCCGTTGCCACGAGCTGGTCGATGTGGTGACGCACAAGTTCCTGGTGGTGGAGGACGTGACCGGTCCATCGCTGCGCGACCGCCTGGCCAACGGCCAGCACCTGGCGGAGGCAGAGGCCTGCCGGGTGGTCCGCGATGCAGCCCTGGGGCTGGCCCAGCTCCACCAGGCGGGCCTGGTGCATGGCGATATCAGCCCGTCCAGCCTCGTGGCGGAACCGGGGGGCTGGGTCAAGCTGCTGCGTAATCCGCTGCACGCCCCCTCCCCCGTCAACGTCGCGGACCCAGCCGCCGCCATCCAGCTGTTCGAGCGGGCGGACTACCTGGCCCCGGAACTGGCTCAGCCCGGACGGCCGCCCGACGTCCAGACCGACATCTACGCGCTTGGATGCACGTTCTACGAGTTGCTGGCCGGCGAGCCTCCGTTTCCAGGCGGCGATACGCGGGACAAGCTGACCCGACACGCCACGCAGCCGATCCAGCCGCTGGAGACCTCCCGCGGTGTATCGGAAGGGGTGGTCCGGATCGTCAAGTACATGATGGCCAAGAACGCGGTGATCCGCTATCGCGATGCGTCGGAGGTCGCCGACCAGCTCCAGCCGCATGCGGCACCGGGACCGACCGGCCCCGCATCGCTTCGGTCCTCGATCACCGAAGGCGCCTACGAGCGGAGCCTCGCCGAGCGGTTATCCACCCCCCCACAGCGTATCGCGACGGCGCCCGCACCCCAGTCGGCGGCGGCGCGTCCCACGATGCCAGCCGTCATGCCGACCAGCAGACCGGCGCCCGCGGCCCCCTCCAGCGCCCCGCCCGCGGCGCCTGTGTCGGCCGATAGCCGCCTGCGCCGTCGTCGATCGACGCTCAGCACGACCCAGATCGCTCTGGTCGCGGGCGCGGTCCTCGCGCTCGTGTTCATCATCGTCTTGGTGGCCAGCCACCTCCCGCCGCGATCTGCCTCTGGCCCCGGCGAGCAGCCCGCGCCGGGACCGCCCAAGGGCGGTCCGGTTACGAGCCAGCCCAGCGGTCGCCCGGTTGCCACCCCGCGTCCCAGCGACCGCGCAAGCCCCCCGCCTGCCAGCTCGGGCGGCTCCGCCACGTCGCCGCGGATCCCGAATCCCGTCCCACCGGTCGAACTGGTGCCCGATGACGGCCGCACGCTGTGGGCCTCGCCAACCAGCGGCCCGCCGATCGATTTGACCTACGTTCCCCAGGAGGCACAGCTGTTTCTGATTGCCCGGCCGGCCAGCCTGATCGCGGCCGACGGACGGCCGATCCTGGACGCCCTCGGGCCAGAGTTTCTCGCAGCGCTCGACTCCTGGCAGCGGGCAACCCGTCTCACGCTGGCCGAAGTGGACCAGTTGATCCTGGCCCTGCTGCCGCAGGACGACGGATATCCCCGCGCGGCGATCGTCGTGCGGACGGTGGAGTCCAAGAATCTGGTCGCCCTCTGGGACAATCCGCCGCCGATCCAGAAGGACGGCGAGGTCTATTACACGGTCCAGGACTGGAGTTTCTACGTCCCGCCCGCGGGTGGGGGTCGGGTCTTCGTGATGGGCGCCCAGTCCGACATCGAGGACGTCCTCCAGCGGAAGGGCGGACTGCCGCCGCTCCGCCGCGAGTTGGAGAAGCTGCTCCAGACAAGCGATGCGGACCGCCAGTTGAACGTCCTCTTCCTGCCGAATTTCTTCTTTTCCGACGGCCGCGAGTTGCTGCGGGGCAACCGCGAGAAGCTCCGCGCGCCCCTCCGCGAATTCCTGGGCGACCAGATTCAGGCGGGCCTGCTGGGATTGCACTTGGGACGGGATTTCCACGGTGAACTGCGCCTGGTCGGCACCCTCGACCTCGAACCGATTCGCCTGGCCGAGCAGCTGCAGGAACGCCTCGAGCAGATTCCCCAGGGAATTGAACGCTACCTGGGCACCGTCGGATTGAACCCGTACTGGCAACCGCTGGCGCTGAAGTTCCCCGGCATGGTCCGAATGCTGCACCAGCAAACGCGGGTCGGGTTTGACCGCGACCAGGCGGTCCTCAATTTCAACCTGCCGGCGGCGGCAGCGCACAACCTGGTGCTCGCCTCGGAGCTGGCCCTGGCCTCCACGCCAGGGCAGCTGGTCACGACGGGCACCGGCCCGCCTGCGACGCCGCTGACGATCGACGACGCATTGGCCCATCGCATGGACCTGGCCTTCCCGGCACAGCCGCTGGAGTTCGCCATCCGCGATCTGGCCCAGGAGGTCCGCGACGCCCTGCCCAGCCTGCCGTTCGAATTCCGAATCAAGATCATCGGCGCGGACCTGGAACTGGACGGCATCACCCGCAACCAGCAGATCCGGGATTTCAAGGAGCAAGCCAAACCGGTGTCCGAACTGCTGACCAATCTGGTGATGCGGGCCAACCCGATCACGACGGTCAAGGATCCCTCGGAACCCGATCAGAAGCTGATCTGGGTCGTGGCCCCCGATCCGGAGGTACCTGCCGAAACGATCGTGCTGGTCACCACGCGGCAGGGCGCGGAGAAGAAGGGCTACAAGCTGCCGCCACCGTTCGTGGCCAGGTGAGTAATCGTTCACAGCCCGGTGGAAGATGTTCCCTGATTCCAGGGGGTCAGGTCCATGTTTTCGGCCAGCGCAAGTCCGCGAGGTCGAGTTGATCGGCCGAAAAATGGACCAGACCCCGACCCGTGAACGGTTACCCAATTGACCCCCGTCGGCCCGGACGATCCGCGACGGGACGCACACTGCTCTCAGACGAGGACCAACGGTGGCCGTCGTCCGGCGGCCGAAAGAGACGAGTGCGCCGCCGAGCCCCCAGACGGGCTGGCCGGCGTGCAATGCCGCCGGTTTGAGGTACTATAGAAGGATTACCCGGGTCCTGAATCACCTTGGCCGCCTGATTGCCATTCGGACCGCGCTGCGGTACCGTCCTGAATAGCCTTGCGTGATCCTGGGAGATACGGGACGCGGCAATCAAAGCTGCAAAATCTTGGGAGGGCGAGGCTCCTGCCGAGCCGGCGCGCTGAGCCGGTTCTCGGCTCGGCGGGAGCCTCGCCCTCCCAGAATCACGAAAGCCTGTTGAGTTTCGGATCCAGGTAACCATTTCCCATCGCGCGCGATCCGCCGTGGAACCTTTCTCGATTTCCTGTACCACCTGCAAGGCGCGGCTCAGGGTTCGCGACCCGGAGTCGCTCGGCCAGATCCTGGCCTGCCCCAGGTGCGGCAGCATGGTGCTCGTCCAGCCGCCAGGAGCGGGCGCCGCACCGCCGCGCGAGGCGGGCGCTCCGGCGATCGCCACGCCGGGCGGGATCGGCTCGGCGCCACGCATCCCGCCATCGCCGTCACTGGCCCGGGAGACGACCGCGGCGGGGCACGCCGCGGCTCACGACCAGCTTCCCGCTGCGGCCGCGTTGGGAACGATGTCGGACATCGGCTATCGGCCCATCCCAGACGCCCCGCCACCGGTAGCCGCACCACCACCCGCGTCCGTGACTCGCTTGCCGATCCTGCCGGACGCCAACTGGACTTCGCCCACGCTCGCCGCGTGGCGATTCTACGGCGTCGTCTTCTGCGGCGCGATGATGGGCGCGATGCTCGCCGTTGGTGCACTCGGGTTACTCATCACCCACCGCTCGGGGACGGGACCAAAGTCGACCACCCAAGTGGACACTCGCAGCGACACCGCCAAACCCGCCGGCTCTCAGGATCTGGCGAGGGCATTGACGGACACCGACCGGAGTCCCGTGCCGGTCGTGGACCGGACGCCGGTCGTGGACGCAAGGCGTTCCGCAAAGTCCGGCAGCCCCACTCCAAACGCCGCGCCCGCCGTGTCCGGCACGGCCGGTCCCGCACCGGGCACCAGCTTCGATGGTCGACCAGGCGCGGAACCGGCAGCGGCGGTAACACGGCTCGACCCGGCGGCACAAGCCGTGGAAGCGACGGGTGATCTGCCGCCCGAACTCGATGGGTCGGCCGACGGGGCGGCGCGGCACGCAGCAGGAAAACCGGTCGTCCCGCCAACCGTTGAAAGCGGCCCGATCAGCCTGCCGGAGGACCTGCTGCCGCTGCCCCCGATTGACGAGCCCGCGCTACCGGCCGATCCCGCGCAGCCGGGGCCGCGCGCGGAGCCCGAGCCGTGGCCCTCGTTCGCGCAGGCCCCACGCTCGACCGCGCAACGCGTCGACGTGCCGGCGCGGCTGAACGACCCGGTCGCGGCGATCGAATTTGCCGAGATTCCGCTCCATGAACTGCTCCAGTTCGTGAGCCAGTTGAGCACGATCCCGATCACCGTGGAGCCCTCGTCCCTGGTGCTGGCTGGCGTGTCGCCAGCTCAGCCGGTGAGTGTCAACCTCCGGGACGTACGTGTGGGCAGCCTGCTGTCCGACGTGCTCGGTCGCGTGCGGTTGGACTACCGGGCCGAGGACGGTCACCTGGTGGTCACCTCCTCCCCGGACCCCGCTCAGACGCAGCGGGAGGTGCGCTACCGTGTCTCCGACCTGACAGCGGACGGCGCAGCACAGCGGGAGGAGTTGGCCGAGCGGGTGCAGCGGTTTGTTGATCCGGCCAGCTGGGCATCCCGCGGCGGGTCCGGCGGAATCGAAGTCGATGGTGGCGATCTGCTCGTGCGTCAAACCCTGACCGCCCACCTGGAGGCGATTACGTACTTCGAGAAGCTGCGGGTCGCCCGCGGGCTGCCGCTGAGAAGCCGCATCGACCCCGCTCGGTTCTCGATGGCCACGCGGACCGTGCGGGCACGAGCCGCCCTGGCCCGGCCGGTGTCGCTGGCCTTTCCCGGCGGGACGGCCTCGTTGCTCAGCGTCCTCGCGCGACTTGAGCAGCAGGCGGGCGTCTGTATTCTGGCCGATTGGCGGGCCCTGGAAGCGGTCTCCGTGACGCCTGCCGCGCAGGTCGATACCGGCTCACACCCGTCGACGCTTGGGGAGGCGCTCGCGGCCACTCTCGAGCCGCTGGGGGCCAGCTTCCGCGCGCTGGACGCCGGGCTCCTCCAGGTCACCACGCCGGCCGCGCTGGCCGAGCAATACGAGTTGGAGTTCTATCCGCTCCGGGCGGAGGTCCTGGGCATCGAGCTGCGCGACACGCTGCGGACGGAGCTGGAGCGGCTCCCGGCGCAGCCGGGCGTTGTGCCGCCCTCGGGCCTGGAACTGGAACTGGACCTGCCGAGCGGCTGCCTGCTGGTGCGGGCCCCGCAGCCGCAGCAGCGAGCCCTCGCCGACCTGCTCGGGCAACGGCACCTGTTGCGGGACGCCCCGTAAGCGGTCCGTCTGGCCGGATCGGCCCGTGGTCGATACGCCACCAGCGGCCTGGCAACGGTCCATACCGGCCCGACCAGGCCGCTGCACCCGGACCGCCGGAACGTGGAGGTCCGGCCTGGGAGGCGGCGGCCTCTGAATAGCCGTGCGTGATCCTGGGAGATACGTGACGCGCTGATCAGAGCAGCATCATCTTGGGAGGGCGAGGCTCCTGCCGAGCCGGCGCGCTGAGCCGGTGCTCGGCTCGGCGGGAGCCTCGCCCTCCCAGGATCACGAAAACCTTTTTAGAGCGTCTTGCCGATCGCGGCGGCCACCTTGCGGCAGCGGTCCAGCGTGTCGGCGAACTGGGCGAAATTGAGCGACTGGTAACCGTCGCTCAGCGCCCGTTCCGGATCGGGGTGGACCTCCAGGATCAGCCCGTCCGCACCGGCCGCGACGCTGGCCGCCGACATCTCTGCCACGAGATAGGTGTGCCCGGTGCCGTGGCTGGGGTCGACCATCACCGGCAGGTGCGTCTTCTGGTGCAAGTAGACCACGGTGGCCAGCGGCAGCGTGAAGCGGGTATGCGTCTCGAAGGTGCGGATGCCCCGCTCGCAGAGGATCACCTGCGGATTGCCCTCGTTCAGGATGTACTCGGCCGCCAGGAGCAGTTCCTCCAGCGTGGCGCTCGGCCCCCGTTTCAACAGCACGGGGCGCCTGGTGCGGCCCACCGCTTCCAGCAGACGGTAGTTCTGCATGTTGCGGGCGCCGATCTGGAGCACGTCGGCGTAGGACGAGACCAGGGCAACGTCCTCGGACGCGATGACCTCGGTCACGATCGCCAGGCCCGTTTCCTCGCGGGCCGCCGCCAGCAGCCGCAGCCCCTGCTCCTTGAGCCCCTGGAAGGAGTAGGGGCTGGTACGCGGTTTGAACGCCCCGCCCCGCAGCCCCGTGGCACCTGCCGCCTTGACGGCCCGCGCCGTGGCGAGAATCTGCTCTTCGCTTTCCACCGAACAAGGTCCCGCGATGACGCCGACGTGCCCCCCGCCAACCGTCAGGTCCCGCACCTGAACCACGGTCGGCTCGGGCTTCACCTCGCGGCTGGCCACCTTGTACGGGGCCAGGATCGGTACGACGCTGGCCACGCCGGGGCTGCTTTCCAGGCTCTCCCGCATCTGTTCCCGCTTCTCGCCGATGGCGGCGATCACCGTCTGTTCGGTGCCCACGATGATGTGGGCCTTCAGTCCCAGCGACTCGACCAGGTCGGCTGTGTGGCGCACCTGTTCTTGAGTTGCCCCTTTCTTCATGACCACGATCATCGTTCTCCTCCACTTGGGGTGACGTCCGTCCGTAACCGTTCATGGGCCGGGGTCTGGTACATTTTTCGGCCAATCCGCCCGGCCAAGCAAAGACGCGCAAACCGAAAACATGTACCAGCCCCCCTCGAATCCGGCGAAATGCTCCGCCGGGGTGTGAACGGTTACCGTCCGTCCCGTTGGCCGTGCGAAACATCCGGGGTGCTGGACTGCTTCCCGACAGCAACGGCCATGGCTGTCGGGAGGCCGGCCCGTTGAACTCCGAGCCCAACGGCGGGCGGCGGATTGCCGATCCGCGCCCTGGACCAACAAAAAAAGGCCCCGAAACCCAAACAAGAGGTCCCGGGGCCCAGGCTTTTCACTTTGTCGCGCTACGTGGTCAGGCACCACCTCCGGCCCCGCGACCCTCGGGGTTCGTAAAGTAAAACCAACGCCAGTCGCATCGCGATCGATCGTTCATACCAGCTATTATGCTCGCAATGCTACGGTTTGCAAGCCGGATTTGCCGCGTCCCGGCGGTGCCCCGCGGTCCGGCACCTGGCCTGGACCAGGTCGTACGCACCGGGATTCAGCGTCCCGGGGGGCGGCTCGTACCGCTTTTGCGGGCCGCACGCACGGCCCAGGCGGCTGCGACCTGTGCCGGGGTGCCGCGGTACAGCCGGGTGAACGCCGCGGCCACCGCCTCGCCCGAACGCACCGCCTCGAGCAGCTGCTGGAAGAGGCGGGCATCACCCATCAGGTGCAGGACAAAGCTGAACGCCGCCACCTCGGCCAGCTCGGGCGGCAGCTTGCCTGCCATGAAGTCGTCCGGGCTGGACATCGCCGCCAGGGCCGTCCCCAAACGCTGCTGCCACTGCTGGACCCTCGGATCGCTGCCTCCCAGCCGCGCGGCGGCCGCCCGGCCCACCCCGTCGGCCAGCCAGCCGGGTACGTCGCCCAGCCCGGCGACGTAGGCCGAGGCGACCTGCTGGGCCAGGAGGACGTCCAGCCCGTAGGCGTCCGCCCGCGGCAGGAGCAGGGCGGCATAGACATCGACCGTGTCGTTCTTCCAATGACCAGGCCAATGTTTGGGAATCTCACGCTTCTCCACCATCTGGCCGAACTCCCCATAGTCGTACCGCTGGTCAAACACGAACAGCGTCATCCGGCCCTTGAACAGCGGCTGGCCCTGCGACACCCGCAGCAGGGCCGCGATCTTCGGCAGTTGCGCCTCGGCCAGCCGACCCACCTCGGAAAGCTGTTCCGCCGAGACACTGCCGACCAGGTGGAAGTTGTCCGTATCCAAGGTCTGGGGTGAAATGTCCGGCATTCCCAGCCGCCAGATCTCGCCCGCCCGTTGGACACGATCGGCACTCAGCTGCTCCGGCGTGGCCGTCAGCACCGCGGCCCGCGCCGCCAGCTGAGCGAGCGGCTGCCGCGGATCCGTCCCGTCGAACCTGGCTCCCTGTGCAATCCACTGCCGGAGGAGCGTCACCTCGGCCGCGGTCAGTTTCACATCGCCGCGCGGCATGTCGCCCTCATCGATCAGCTGCATGAAGCGACTGTCTTCCGGACGGCCCGGCGCCACGACGGCCCGACCGTCCGGACCGCTCATCAAGGCGGCATAGTTCTCCATGCGGAAGTCGCCCCGGGCCGCAGTCACATGACAGCCGCCACACTTGGCGACGAGCACGGGCGCGACTTGCCCGGCAAAACTGACCGTCCCAGCTGCCGGCTCGGGGGGAAGAGGCGGCCGACCGGGGAGCGCCGGCCGGGGCGGCGTCGCGACACCGACCGGCGTGGCGCCGGGCGTCTTGAGGGGTGGCAGGTCCACCCCCTCCAGCTCCAGCAGGGCATGGGCCTTCTCCAGCGACGGATAGAGCACCGCGATGGTGTTCAGCAGCTCACGATCACCACCCTGGGCCAGCTCCTCCAATCGGGCCTGCACCTGTGCGACAAGCTCGCCCGACTGGCGATACTGCCGCTGCTGGTAAAGACGACCGGCCTCGACAATCTGGTCCCGAGACTGGGACAGCTGCCGGCGCTGCTCTGGCGTCACGTCCGCCCCGCAAGGCGCGCTGGCGGAGAGAACCGTCGCCAGGAAGACGAGCAGGTTCGGCATCCCGTACCGCATGAACGTTGCTCCGGAACATGGTGGACGTGGCAGGCGCACGCTAACCGTGCGCGGGCCGGGGTCTGGCTCATTTTTCGGCGGAACGACCGCTCGGCGTCGCGAGACGCTGCCGCCGAAAAATGTGCCTGACCCCTTGGGGCGCACGGCCGGGTCCCGCCAGCCGCGGGGGGAACGTCCCGTCCCCGCGGCGCAGCCGAATACGGCACGGGCACAGGCATGCTGATCGGCGGAGCCACCAGGGGGATGTGCACAGGGCCGGAGCCGATTTACGCGCTCGACCCTCGAACCGCCCACGAGCCAGCCGCGCCCTTCAGCCGGCGTGGTGTCGACGCACCGCGTCCCCGCGGGGGGCCGCCCCGCCCACGGCCCGACTCGGCTTGTACCCATGCTCGATCGCGAACCACTCGGCGTAGCGTTCCCGGTCGAGGTAGCTCCGGTTGCGATTGTCCAGCAGATGGCCCAGCTCGTGCAACAGGATGTTGTTCAGGTAGAAATCCTTGATCGCCGACTCGGTCCAAGTCAGCGACCACCCTCGCTCCGGGTCGCACCCCCACCGACCACCATACATCTTCGCCTCGATGCGCTGGGCTGGTCCCGGCGGGTAGTCATGGTACTCGATCAACGACTCCTCGATCGGATACAGGTAGAGCGTCGCACCCCACTGCATTCCGTAGCAGGGAAAGGTCTGCTTCTTGCGGGTGATCCGGCTGAGTTGGACTACCTCCAGCGGCTCGAGCATGTACGGAGGCAATTCGCTCAGCCGGGACCGGACCTCCTCCGGCGTGACCACGTGCCGGTAACCGCGACCGGGCGGTTGGACGACAATCCGGTACCCCGCCCCGCGCTCCTCCAGCGGCTCGTGCCAGTCCTCTGGGGGCGAATACGGGTCCTTCAGATTTCGACCGCTGCGGCTGACGCGCTGTCGCAATGCCGGACCCGTCCGCGGCCGCCGCGCAAGGATTGCGGCGTTGTGCCGCGCCGGCTTGCGTGCCTGATGATCGCGAGGCGAGCGGGAGAACATCGCGGTTACCTTCATGTTGTTCCGAAACCGTGGCGAGCCGTCACGCGCAAGGGGGTTCTGGGCCGAAGAGGATGCCGCCACTACCGACCCGGCAACCGGTCCCGCGCCCGGTTACCTCGGCTGGTAAGCGGGTGCCGCCGACACGTCCATGCTAGTTGGCGCGACAGCGGAAATTCAAGGGTCCCACTGGAAGTGGCAGAGCCCCAATAGCTTAGGACTTGACGCTGCGGTCCGGCCGGACCGAAAACGTGATCACGCCACCCACAAGAGGGGGTGCCCGGCGCCCCCGGATGGTCCACCACGCGCTCGGTTGCGGCGCGTGGCAGGTGAGCCGATCAGGTTGTCGCGCACCTTGCGCGGCGCGACGTGCGGGCGCCCGCGCTTGCGCATCCCACGGTCGTGGCGCGACGGCTGAACGGTGACACGTTCACGGGCAGGGGTCTGGTACATTTTTCGGCCCATCCGCCCGACCCAGGCGAAGACGCGCAGGCCGAACACATGTACCTGACCCCCTCCAGTACGGCTCATGCACAGCCGGGGCACGAACGGTTACACGCGCAGAGGCCTGCCTCGGATTGCAAGACGATGCCGGGCGGAGCGAGACGCGCGTGTGATTGACCGCCGGGTTGATCGTCGCGCCCGGTCAAGACCACGATCACCAGGATGACGGCCAGAAGGACGGCCACGCCCAGAACGATCCAGAGCCACAGGGGCGCCTGCCGATTCTGACCGCGGCGTTGTCTCTCGCGTCGCTGCGCCAGGAGCGTGCCCGGTTGTTCCTCGGCCACGGGGACATAGTCCTCGGCACTGGGGGAGGAACCAGCGTCCAGGACGTTGCTATCGCGACGGCGCCCCTGGGAGTCATTCAAGGAGCGGGCGACGGGCAGCCCCTTCCCGCGGCCGCTGCCTCGGTCGGGACTTTCCCCGGCGCTCTCCCGCGATCCCTCGGTGGGCAGCCCCTTGACGGTGGCCCGTCCCTGATCGGACAAGGTGTCGCTGAGCTGTGGAAACACCTGTTCGCCGGAATCGGTGCCGCTGTCTCCGCTGGGTCCGCGACCGGGCAACCGCGGCACCACCGTCCGCCGATCACCCCTGCGACCCACGACGATCTGGTCGGCACCTGTGGCGGACACGGCGATTCGTCCCGACGAGTCGCCCTGCGCTGTGCGCCGGTAGTCGACCAGCCACGCCTCGAGCGCGTCCGCCACCTCGCGGGCGGTCTGGTAGCGCCGCTCCGGTTTCTTGGCCATCATCCGCGTACAGATCGTGATCAACCCCTGGGGGCAGTCGGGACGGTCGACCCGGATGTCGGCCGGCATCTCCGACTGGTGCTTGAGCACCCGCTGAGCCAGGGTCCCTTCCGGGAAGGGCGGATGTCCGGTCAAGAGAAAGTACAGCGTGCAGCCGAGGCTGTAGATGTCCGCCCGGGTATCGGCGGTATGGCTGTTCCGCGCCTGCTCGGGCGACAGGTAGTCGGCCGTTCCGAGCACATTCTCCTTGTGCTCGATCGTCAGCGAGGCCTGCTCGTCCTCCTCAAAGCGTGCCAGCCCCAGGTCGAGGATCTTCACGACATGGTCGCGGTCGACCAACAGGTTGGCGGGCTTGATGTCGCGGTGGATCAGCTTGGCGTCGTGGGCATGCTGCAGCCCGCGGGCCGCCTGGGCCACGAAGCTGGCGGCCGTCTCGTAGGGCAGCGGCCCCTGGGCCTTGACCGTGGCCTGCAGGTCCTTGCCGTCGACATACTCCATCACCAGGTAGTGCGTATCCCCCTCGTTGTCGACGTCGTAGGCCCGCACGATGTTGGGGTGGTCGAGGGTGGCCGAGGCCTTGGCCTCCCGCAGGAACCGCTTCAGGTAGGATGAATCATCGACGCGGCTCCGCGGCAGGACCTTGATCGCCACGCGCCGCTGCATCAGCACATGCTCGGCCAGATAGACACTGCTCATGCCGCCCGTGCCGACGTGGTCGAGCAGCTTGTACTTGCCGAGATGAAACCCCTTGTGTTTCTTCTCGAAGAGCTTGTCGCACTGCCAGCGTGTCAGCAGGCCGGTCTCGATCAAGTGGCGCGCGATCTCATCGGCATCGTCGCTCAGGGTTCCCGTCGGCTCCTTGCACTTCTGGAGCGCCCGCGCCAACTGGTCCTCTTCCACCAGGCCGCTGCGTCGCACGAGGTCCAGGAAATTCTTGACCGTCAGTTTGGCCATCTCGCGACCCACCTGGGCCGAACCGTTGTGCGACCGGGCAGTCCCTGGATCAGCGTGACGTGCGTCCGCCCCTGCGCCGGACGGACCACGGGGGGATGAGCTGCCCTTGCGACAAGACTCAACCCGGAACCGCCCCCTGAACTCCGACAAGACCCACCCCGCGCACGAGTGGCACGGGACGTGACTGTACCTTCTTCAAGACCTGCTTCAGGACCTTCTTCAGGATACCATGGATGTTCAAAAGATAACAACCTTCCCCCGTCGCCGTAAACCGCTAAATGGTTTTTTTGGGACAGGTTTTGCCCCACCGGGACGCCGCCTCGGACCGGTTGCCCGGTGCTTGACCAGCCGCTGCGAGCCTCCCAGAATGCCCGAGGCTGCGCCGGCTCTTCCGCCACGCACGGCATTTGCCCGGCGACCGATCGGCCCGGCCCTGCGGCGCGAGGTGAACGGTATGCAGGTGGTTCTCTACACGCGCACGGGCTGCCACTTGTGCGAGGAGGCCGAGGCGCTGCTGGTCCGCTGGGGACTTCACCCGCAGCGGGTCGACATCGACCAGGATCCCGACTTGCAGACGCGCTACGACCAGTGCGTTCCCGTCGTTTCGATCGACGGCAAGGTCCGCTTCCGTGGCCGGATCAACGAGGTCCTGCTGCGGCGGCTGATAGGTGGGACATGACGGCGGGGGCCGACCAACTGCACATGTTCGCCAAGTATTGGGCACCTGGCAGCGTCAAAACGCGGCTGGCCCGCGCGATCGGCGCCGCGGCGGCCAGCCGCCTCTACCGTGAAATGCTCGTCACCCTCCTGCGCCGACTGGACCAGCTGGCGGACCGCCGGGTGTTGGTCTATTGGCCCCCTGAACGAATGTCGTCCTTCGCCGCCGTGGCGGGTAGTCGTTGGTGCCTGGAACCCCAGGTCGAGGGCGATCTGGGTGCTCGGATGAAACAACACCTGGCGCACTGCCTGGCGAGCGGTGCCCGGCGGGTGGTGCTGATCGGCTCAGATAGCCCCACGCTGCCGACCGCGCGGATTCGCGAGGCATTTTCCCTGCTTCGGGACTACCCGCTGGTGCTCGGCCCAACCCACGATGGCGGATACTACCTGATTGGCCTGCGCGACATCCTCCCGCCTGTCTTCGAGGGGGTCGCCTGGGGCACCCCCCAGGTCTGGCCGGACACCATCCGGCGGCTGCAAGCGAGCGGGCACCCGCATGCAGAGCTCACGCCCTGGTACGATGTGGACGACCAGGCGGATCTGCAATGCCTGAGAGCCGAAGTCGGCGCCCTGGTCGCCACGGACGCGAGCTGGCTGCCGCTCTGGTCACTCCTGCGGCAACTGGCCCCATCCCCGCTCGGCGGCAACCCACCACCGTCCCGGACGTAAGGCGCTGTTCAACGATAAGTTGCCGAAATCACGCATCAGCCGCCGGGCGCTAGCCCGCGGTTCATCCGCGAAAGACCGCGGGCTAGCGCCCCGCGGCTGATCCACAAAACCGGTAGGTAATTGTCGTGCAGCGCCTA
>Ga0114938_1000849_pt1 | contig 22114 bp, 7 predicted proteins | sample AshMeaBigSpring_FD_88675 | JGI IMG/M metagenome (GOLD analysis project Ga0114938, IMG submission 88675) | Groundwater microbial communities from Big Spring, Nevada to study Microbial Dark Matter (Phase II) - Ash Meadows Big Spring | ecosystem: Environmental > Aquatic > Deep subsurface >...
TCATAATTATGATAATCCTTATAGTAAATTTGATTTAGAAATAGTTGATCTAAACGGACATATATTAGAAATTACCGAATATAAAGGAGATACAAACAATCCAGTTTTCTTTTTAGATATTCCGGATGGTCTATATTTTATCAGAATGATGGAAGACGGAGTTTTTAAGAATGTAGAAAAATTAGTGATTAAACATTAATGTGCCTATAACCTGCACTAAAAAATATACGCTGGGTAATCTCCACCCCAGCGATTAGGGCTTCCGATGGAGTGTACAATGTTATCCATTATTCATTGCATTGTGGTAGTTTAGAACTAAGCCGGGGGAAGAGCAGGAAATGCGTAAAGTCAGGATACAAAGACTTTATACTACCATGTATATTTCACCAAAAAAAGACATCTATCAGTTGATAATGGGAATCCAGATAGTATAATGCGTCTATCATTTCCGTGCGAATTAGCAACGGTTCGCTGGCAAAAATGCTTATCTTATTTAAGGCAGTTTTTCTATGGTTTTGAGGGCATGTTGGGCTATGCGGGAGCTAGCATCTTCATAATTTTGGGGTATAAATTTCTGTCCGGTAATGATTTCATATAGCGCTATATAGCGTGCGGATATGGAGGCTATAAAATCATCACTCATAGCCGGAATTTGCTGTCCTTCTTTGCCCATAAAATTATTTTCTATGAGCCATTCGCGTACAAATTCTTTGCTGAGTTGTTTTTGTTTTATACCCGCGGCCTGTCTTTCTTTATAGCCATCGAGATAGAAATAGCGCGACGAATCGGGGGTATGTATTTCGTCTATGAGATAGACCTGTCCATCATGCCATCCAAATTCATATTTAGTATCCACTAAGATAAGTCCTCTTTCTCTGGCCATATTCTGGCCGCGCTTATACAAGGATATTGCATAAGCTTCCATTTGAGCATATTGAGATTCAGTCACTATACCACGCCGTAATATTTCTTCTCGGCTTATATCCTCATCGTGTCCTACTTTGGCCTTGGTACTGGGGGTAATGATAGGGTGGGGCAGTGCATCATTTTCCTTTAATCCTTCAGGCAGGGGCACACCGCACAGTATGCGTGTGCCGGCCTTATAGGTGCGCCAGGCGTGGCCGGCCAGATATCCTCTCACTACCATTTCTACTTCCAGCGGCCGGCAGGATATGCCCAGTGTTATATTAGGATCGGGCATAGCCAGGGTCCAATTAGGCACCAGATCTTCGGTTTTTTTTAAAAAATACCAGGCTATTTCATTAAGCACTTGTCCTTTATAAGGGATAGGTGAGGGCATTACCACATCGAAGGCCGAAAGTCGGTCGGTGGCTAACATAAGCAAATATTTATCGGCGATATAATATACATCGCGGACTTTGCCCCTATAGAAGCCGGTTTGGTTTGGAAAATGAAATTCGGTCTGGTAGATTCCTTTCATGGCCCAAAAATAACGATCTATTATGAGTAGAGCCCCATGATAGGGGCAGCATTTATTTTTTGTACGTGTGTGGTATTATAATAAGATAATATTATCTTTGCAGCCCAATCAGAAGGATAGGGCCATGTGGCGGAATTGGTAGACGCGCTAGATTCAGGTTCTAGTGAGCGCAAGCTCGTGCAGGTTCAACTCCTGTCTTGGTCATTTTTAGTTATGCCCGGGTGGTGAAATTGGTATACACGTACGTTTGAGGGGCGTATGGAGCAATCTGTGCAAGTTCGAGTCTTGTCCCGGGCACTGGCCATGAATATAGCGATCCATACCGATCGCTATTTTTTTTCAGCCTCATTTCATTCTCGTTCTTCATACCGCTTTAGGATTTATACATCTCCTATAGTACGTTTTTATTACTGCAGCTTTGGTCCCTTTCCTTCAGATATTTCCCCGGAAAATATGGTGGCCGACTAAGACCCAGAAAAATGGAATATTGAATAATAATTTTAATAATTGGACAAACAATGTCTAATAATTAGACATAAGATGGCATAAACTAAGCAATCGTTTTTTGAAAAATAATGGCTATCCATTTTTTAAATTACTAAAAGAATATTTATAAAATATTGTAAATCAAAGATAAATGAATATAAAAAAAATTAATTTATAAAATTCGCAATACATTTTTTCGATTGGCACCGGCTTTGGATATACCATAATAAGTTGTAAAATTTTTTTTTTGGTCATAAAAGGCCAAAGAACAATTAAAAGCTAGGTTATGAAAAATCTATTGTTTTCTTTAATTCTGTTTAGTGGGATAGCCCTGAATAGTATGGCAAATGGAAATCTTTGCATCGTAGATCTGCGATACAGCACAGAAAATATCCCCCATTTTGATCATTTAGTTATCTGTGAGCAGTCCGATACTGTGGGCATAGAAATACAAGCTTCGGATAATCAATCCTTAAATGGACTGCAGCTAAGTCTCGGATTACCCGCGGGGTTTACTTTCGATGGCTATCTCTCCGTGCTTCCCGCCGGTCCGGTGATGATCTCTAATAATAATCCACAATCGCCGGTTTTTCTCCTGCCCAATATAGGGAGCGGGGCAAAGCTAAAGGTGTTTTTCACTTTAGCGGCCGACTGCCAGATTAAGGATATGTGGGAAAATATAGAGCCTATACAGGTAAGCTATAATCTCAATTACTCCGGTGGTAGTTATTCCTACACGTCTGCCCTGGAGTATAATACCGAGATCTATGTGCCGGTTATCAATATTATGGATATAAATCCCTCTTACCCGGTGCTCAAACCCGGAGATGTATTTGTACGCGAAATTTTACTTTCACAAGATGGTATAAGGGCTTGGTTGAAGGATTTCCACTATCGCAATGAATACAATGGGGCGGTAGAATATATAAGTCTGGCCATAGGGGATGAAGCAGGAATAAATACTGTAACCCTTCCTTTTACGGACAATGGCACCGAAGTTTCGGCCGATATTACCTCCAATATTCTCAACCAGATAGGGCTAAACGGAATATTTAATGAAGACCAGCGATTAGTAATAAAAGAAACCCTGCGGGTAGTAAACTGCCATACCGAGGTAGTAGATCAGTTATTCAAAACCTCCTGGGGTTGTAATAATGCCGTATGCGACGAAAAAATAGTTTATAATGGTCTGGCTGTATCTACCGGCTTCCCTCATCTAAATACAGAATCCGGTGCCATTGTAGATAATGGTTCTTGTGGTACGAATACCTACAATTATACCATACAAAATAACGGATTTGAATTTTTTACCGGAACCGGTTATGCAAAGGATATAAGTCTGGAGATAAAGCCCGGCTGTGCTTCCGATTTATTTAATGAATCCTATCAACTGCAATGGGTAAAAATAAATGGTTATTCTATGCCCATACCACTCGCTACCCAGGAGGGAAGTTATCTTATATCATTACAGAACATAGATAGTATGGATGCCGATGGGCTGGCAGATGATCTCGATGTGGGTACTAGTTTTACCCTGCAGATAGCCGTAGAAAGTCTTTGCAGTAATACCTCCTGCGGGGATAATGAACTATGCAATGGCGATATAGGACTCATCGTACATTACCAAAATATATGTGATGTGCCACAGGCAGCTACACATTTTTCTATAGCCGGTAAAGAGGCCTATGCTATCGGTGCTCCATACATAGAAGGAGATCCTAATATTGTTTCATCTCCAGATAATTTTGTGATGAGTTTTTGCTACGGATATTATTCCAGTATGCCTGCCTGCGACGGCGCATCGGTAGCTTTAAAAGTAAAAGATAATAGTGGACTTCTTCAGTTTATTTCGGCCAATATAGATAATGGTATTAATTCTACAGCAGTAAATATTACTCCTTATACAGCAGAGGAAGATACCTATCTCATAAGCGGCGGATCTATCGCCGAAGGATTAGTATATGACTGCTGGGATATAAATCTTCTCTATGATGATCCCTGTGGATACAGCGGATATGCCGATCTGGATTTTGAAGTGATATATTACTGTCCCTGCTCCGGATGTGAGATCGTAAGATCCTGCGATACTTATCACGCCTATATAAACAATGGATGTGTGGGCGTGTGTAATAATGTACAAACCACAGATATAAACATAACCAGAACAAGCTTTAGTTATACAAATGCCGGTGGAAATGTTTTAGCTAATTCATCTACACCGAGCGTAGTACTAGACCGGGCATATACCTGCGATCATATACAATGCGAGCTTACCGGTGTTGTACAGGGAAATAATATAAGTAATGCCGGTGTTATCTTTACTATGTACTTGCAGGGTATAGAAAATCCTTATGAGTTTCTAAGCGGACAATTGATAGTAAATGGTTTTACCCTGCCATGTGGACTCACTGCTCCTATTATGATACAAACAGAGCCGGGAGTATATGAGGTAAATTTTAATTTTTCTAATTGTTTGTCGGCAAATAATATTACACTTCATTCCGGAGAAGATATAAAAGTGATGATAAATAGTAAAGTGATAGCTGTACCGTGGATGAATGGATCTATGTCGCTCACCCAGTTTGTGGGCAGTTTCTATTCTATGGTAAATGGCACGCCTGTACAATGTATAAACATGGCCAAAGATTTTTATGTAGCTAATCCTGAGGTAGTTCCACAGGCCACGGCCAGTATCACTACGGGATGCTCAGGCAATGTAGAGATGACCGGAAGCATCAGTATCTTGTCTGCTAGCGGAGATGATTTCCCAAATGAATATCGCCCTTGGTATGGCGATGTATCCGTTTCGGTTTTTAACCTGCCCTTGGGTTTCACGTATGTGCCCAATAGCGGACAATTAGAAGTTTTGGGTCCCAATAATAGCATACTGCCCCTAGAACCACAAGTGACCAATAATGGACAGACCATCAGTTTTGACAATACTAATGGAACCTGGCCTGTGCCCGATAAAGATATGACCGGAGAGCAAATGAGATTTAAATTTGAACTCACCACGGATTGTTTAGAATTTACAAGTGATGAGTTTTCATATGGCTATACATTTAAAAAGAACCTATATGCCCAGCCATTTGAACCTTCTTGCATTGCTACGATGTCTGAAATGGATTATAAACATTTTATAAACGATCCTCCTGTACTCCACATAAGTCCGCTTAACCTTAGTATTGAAGGCTTGTCTAGAGAAGTGTTTTGGGATATACAAGTATGTAATATAAGCCAGCACACTGCTCCTTTTGCCTGGCTAGGTTTTGAAAATGCCGGCAATCTTTTTACATTTATTTCGCTCGAGGATATAACCGATGCAGATAATGTTATACAGTATCCACTCACTTCTTACACTACTGGTAACAATGTATTTGCACAAATTGGAGGGTTAAATTCAGGTGTTTGCAAGCTCTATCGTATTACCGCAAATTTTGCTGATTGTGAAAATCCAGAAACCATACAGACAAAACTGGGCTGGAGTTGTAATATGCCTCAGCTCATAGCCTCAAATATATTTCCAATGCCGCCTAATTGTGGAGGAATAGGTGCTCATGCCGATTTAGGATTTTTACCCAAACATGGTAAAATACAGGAAGATCTCATAAATTTTGATAATACCATACCGCTATGCGAAGAAGGTAGCATAGAACTAGAATTTAAAAATGTAGAGCAAACCTATCTCTATGATGTAGTGCTGGAAATTACCTTGCCCATAGATGGTATGGAAATGGTAGATGGCAGTTTTGAGGTAGCTTATCTATCTGGTGCCGCCTATAATCCTATCGCCGCTATGCCGGTTTTTCAAAGTATAAATCCGCAGGGAAGATTATATATACTTAATCTTAGTGATCTTATACCTGCGTTAGCCGATGGATTTATTCCCGAGCCTAATGAGATAGAAAATCGTTTTATGCTGCGTTTCGATTACATAACCGATTGTGATTATGCATCAGGAGAAGTCATAAGACTGGCTACTTATGGACAATTGCCTTGTGGTGAAAAGAGTGAGGGTACCTTGCAGGCTGCCCAACTATTTTTAGATGGCCAAACTCCTCCTTATAATGCTTCTTATGAACTGATGGCAGGAGATATTACGCCTTGCCAAGCAGTAAATACCACTATAAAGGTAAGGGTTACAAATAATGGTCCTGGTATAATGGGTAATTTTGATTTTCTCCGCCTTCGTTTGCCAGTGGGATTATTATACCAGGCCAATACCATTTCAGATGTGTTTCCCCAAAACTGGACACCGGGTGAACCGGAAATCAATATGATTTTCGATATGCAGGAAATTATTTGGCCATTGCCTAATAACATAGCTATAGGAGAAGTAGTAGAAATTTCTTTTGATATACAGGGACAAGAAAGTATCACGTGTTTTACAGATTCATTTGCCATAGATACTTACACTTATGGCATAGACGCTTGTGGTTCTAACCCTACCCCTTCAGACTTCTGTACCGTGCAAATAATCACAGGATCGGCGGATCTGGCAGTACAGGTAAGTAAGCCCGACCTTCAGTTTACCGCAAACACGAATGTTTACTCTTCTTGTAATGGCAGTATAGGAGAACGCATAAATACGCATATAGAATTTATTAATAATGGAGAAGCTATAAATGCAGGTACCACTACTTATTTTTCATTTCTGCAGGATGTAAATGCCGATGGAATACAAGATGAGGGAGACCTATTGTTATATACCTTTCCTTACACAGACCCTATACCATCTTTTCAAACTATTTCGCTGGATCGCAGTTTCGATATAGCGGCAGGAATGGGTTGCCCGCTGCTCATCACGGTAGATGATCTAAACAATTGTATCTGCAGTGTTCCAACAATATTTTTTGCAACAGTACAATATTATAATGCCGGTGATGACATCACTATATGCAGTAATCAGGAGATACAGATAGGTTGTGAGCCTGTAATGGGTTATACCTATAGCTGGTCTTCTGTGCAGGATCCCTCTCTTCAATATCTTTCCTGTACTACCTGTGCCAATCCTTCTGTGAGCATACCCAATACAACTGCTGCTTCGCAGTCATATACCTATTCTTTGCATACCGTAAGGGGGCAGTATGCCACCTCCTGTGCTACAACTGATCAGATAGCTATAACCATTCGCGGTGGTGCCGATGAAATGGGACCTGTATATACGCTGTGCGAGGGAGAGACTGTTCAGTTTCAGGGTCCTGTAACTTCCTCTTCAGTATTATGGTCGCCTATCAATGGATTTGGCGATATTACCTCCACTACTCCTATAGTAACCCCACTCAGTGGCACTACACTGTATTATATGAATTATGAGGATGCGCAGGGATGTCCATTGCGATTTGTAGTCACTACTCATGTGGAACCTAATCCTGTACCTGTGATAGTAGTAGATGGCGATATCTCTTTTTGTGAAGGCACAGGCGCTATAAGCCTTTCTGTAAGTGAAAATTTTGCTACCTATAACTGGTATCGCAGCGGTAATTCTTCCGTATTATCTACTGCTTCTACCTATGCTCCTGAGGAAACAGGCAGTTATTATGTAACAGTTACCAGTAATACATTTAATCAGTGTCTGGGTTCTGCATCAGAGCCCGTGATGATCACTGTAGAAGAATATAATCAACCGATGATTTGGCCTCAGGGACCTATAACTTTATGTCCGCAGACAGAGGTTACTTTTTTTGTTTTGGGCGATTATCCGCAAGTGATGTGGTATGAGGCAAATAATCCCCCGCCTACAGGCTTACCGGTATTTATAGGTCCTATATTTACTACTGCTGCTGCCGGTACTTATTTTGTACAGGCCACTGATACTAACGGGTGCACAGGAGTCTCTGCTTATCATTCTGTAAATCTCTATCCACAGCAGGCCTTAGTAATTCAAAGCGATGGCATTACCGGAAACCAGGCTACTTTATGCGAAGGAGAAAGCCTTCTACTTCATACGATTATCGCATCATTTGAACAATACCGCTGGTTTTATAATGGCAGTTTAATAGCCGGAGAAGTGACCAGTATCGAGATCGAAATGCCTGGTTCTTATGAAGTGCAGGCTATTGATCCCAATGGATGTGAAATGATCAGTGAGCCATTTTTTGTACAGATGGCAGAACATCCACAGCCGGGTATAGAAGTAGATGGAGAGCAGATTTTTTGTGAGGGAGAAAATATTATCTTATCCGTTACAGAATCACACGACACCTATCAATGGTATAAAAATGGTTTAATACTGCTGGGAGCTACTAATTTTGAACTTTCTGTTTCGGCCAGTGGAAGCTATAAAGTGGTAGTAACCGATAATGGATGCGAAGGGGTTTCTTTTGATGTGCCGGTAACCGTAAATCCATTACCTACTGTTACCTTACTATCATCAGCTTCTGCCCCACAATGTATGGGAGCTACTGTAACGCTTACTGTGGGTGGTAATTATGCCTCATATACTTGGTATAGAAATGGTGCCTGGGCTACAGAATATATAGGATCTGCCATTGTCGTAAATAAGCCGGGCAATTATTATGTAATAGTTACCGATTTAAATGGATGCACCGCGATGTCTAATATTATTCCTGTAAATTTTTTCCCACTCCCTCAAGTAGAAATAGAAGGTGATATGGGTTGTGAAGGTGGCACGGGTGTCATCACAGCCACTCTGGGTTTTGCCCAATATCATTGGTATGTAAATGGCCTATTGCAAATAGGCATAAGTGGAAATGTGTTGCATATATCTAATGTAGGAACTGTATATGTAGAGGTGGTAGATAGCAATGGATGTACGGGAATCTCCGAGCAGCTGCTTCTGGAATATTTTCCAGCCAGTATGGCAAATATTTCTGCTACGGATACAGAGATATGCCCAGGTGAGGAAATAATACTCAGTGCTAATAGCAATGCGGTATCTTATCTATGGTCCCCTGCCGTTTGGCTTAGCTGTACAGATTGTGTACAGCCTATAGCCAGACCTATGAACAATATTACCTATTCAGTAACTATAACCGATATAAATGGTTGTACTAATACAGAATCTATAGCCATCACTGTAAGGCAGCCATCACCTGTGAGCATAGCCGTAAGTGACCCGGAGATATGTGAAGGTGAAGTGGCAGTACTCACAGCTACCCCTGGTTTTGCGATGTACACCTGGATATTAAATGGTGTAACTCAAGTAGCCGGTGGATGGCAAAATTATTATAATGTCACTGAGCAAGGATGGTATTCGGTACAGATTTATAATTCTTTTGGTTGTGTTACCGAATCCTTTCCGAAGTTTATTAAAGTATTTCCTAATCCTGAAGTAGAACTTACCATCACCGGTGATGGCAGTTTCTGCGAAGGACAATCATTAAATTTATTTGCCACCCCTGGATTAGCTAATTATCTTTGGACGATGAATGAAGCCATAGTGCAGAATGGTCCTTCTAATACATTTTCTACTTCCGCTACCGGACAAATAATGGTTACCGGCACCACCAATAATGATTGTGAAAACAGCTCTAATCCTATATTTGTAAATGGTCTGGGTTCTCCATCGCCTCATATCTATATAAGCGACGAAGGTCCTTTGTGTCCGGGTGAGGAGGTCACCCTTACCATTGCCGGCCTCTATCCGCAAATAATCTGGAAAATAGGTAATATGGCTATAGCCGGAGCGGTTTCAAATACACTCACTGTAAATGAACCCGGACTCTATTCAGTATTTGTAGATGATCTCCAAGGATGTTCCGGACAATCTCTTCCGGTAGAAGTATCTTATTTTCCGGATCAGGAAATCAGTTTTGAAGAGACGATGGTATCTGTATGTGGCACTCAAAATCTTCCTTACCTCATCACGGCTCCTGCTGGTTTTAGTAACTATGCCTGGTATAAAAATGGTAGTCTTTTAGTACAGGATAGCCAATCTCCAATGCTGGCTATTCACGAAACGGGAGATTATACAGTCACGGTTACGGATGAAAATGGCTGTGATCATAGTAGTACTAATTTTTTCAGTGTGATGGTGTATGATGATATTCTAATGAATATACTGCCATCAGCCACAGAAATATGCCAAGGAGGATCTTCGGTGCTCTATTCATCTGAGGCCGGTGTAGTATATAGTTGGTTCCCAGATACAGGGTTAAGTTGTACAGATTGTCCTCAACCCATAGCTAGCCCATCTATTACTACTACCTATACGTTAGTACTGGAAGACGTATTCGGATGTGTAATTTCAGCTAGTACTGAAATCATTGTAAATCCATTGCCTAGTGTTACCATAAATGCTACTAATACTGCTGTATGTGAGGGCAGTTATATACTGTTATCCGCTCTACCTGGTTTTGTGCACTATACGTGGATACGTGATGGCGTCACGGTAGTGGCCGATGGAAATAACCTTATTAGTTTTACGGCCACCGTATCAGGTATATATCAATTGGAAGTGACGAATATTTATGGTTGTGTATCATTATCTAATAGCATACCGGTAACTCTTTATGAGCTTCCAGAACCCTCACTTCAAATCATCAGCGAGGGGACATTCTGCGAGGGTATGATGGCCACTGTGCAGACTCAGCCTGGTTATGTTAATTATAACTGGTATGTAAATGGTGGTTTAGTACAGACATCAGACGCCAGCACCCTTATATTAAGTACTTCCGGTGAGGTATATGTAACAGCTACAGATGCAAACGGATGTAGCGGACAGTCCAATATGATTTTTATAAATTTAAACCCCAATCCTGAACCACAAATCATACTCGGTGGGCCTGTGACAGTATGCAATGGCGATGGGGTAATGATGAGTATATTAGGATACTATGAGGAAATAATATGGATGAGAAATGGCCAACCTATACCCGCTGCCAATGCCAATACTTATCTAGCTACACAGAGTGGTATATATACCGTATATGTAAATGATAATAATGGATGTGAGGGCAGCTCAGCAGGGCAGATGATTACTATCTATCCCGATCCTGAAGTGGAGATAACCCCAGATCAAGTGAACATGTGTAATGCTGGGAATGGTGAAGTTACGCTTACCGCTACGACCGGTTTTGTAAATTATAAATGGTATAACTATGGTGTAGTGCTCGTGCAGGATGGTGCAGATAATGAACTTGTTGTAGATGATTCTGGGATCTATACGGCAGTAGTAACCGATAGCAATGGCTGTACAGGAGTATCCAAAGCGGTAAATGTGGATTTGGATGCTATCCCGGTCGTGAATCTCACAGCAGATGATAATCATGTCTGTGTAGGAGAGTCAGTTCAATTATTTGCCAATGGAAATGCAGTATCCTATACCTGGGCTCCACAAAATGGAACGCTTAGTTGTTTAGATTGTGCAACTCCCATAGCCACGCCTACCGTAAATACAAATTATCAGGTTACGATCACAGATATAAATGGCTGTGAGAATAGCCAGAGTTTAGTGATACTGGTAGATGCTATACCACAGCCCGTTATTACCTTAGAAAATGATACGGATGCCACCGCCTGTGAAGGCGATTTTGTAACCCTGCTAGCGAGTCCGGGATATGCTATGTATCGCTGGATAAAAGATACCTATACGACCGTGCAATATGGCCCATCGCCCCTATTTGCCGCTATGGAGAGCGGACAATATTCAGTGATGGTTACCAATGCCGCCGGCTGTGAAAATGTTTCTCCGGCAGTATCTGTAAATATTCTTCCGCTTCCCGAAGTAGAAATAAGCATAGAGGGCGATCATCCTTTCTGTGAGGGAGGTGCGGTTTCCCTTATGGCTACACCAGGATTAGATAATTATGCCTGGTATATAAATGGCGAATTGTATGCCTCTAATGGGTATAATCAAGTAATTGTAAATGAAGATGCCTATGTGCAGTTAGTAGCCACTTCTTATAATGGATGCGATTATACCTCCGAATTGATAAGGGTCTATACGCAGCCTCTTCCGGCTCCTCATATTTATATGAGTGGCGATGCTGAAATATGCGATGGTGAAAATTTGGTTTTATCGGTTACGGGAATTTATTCCGTTATTCAATGGTATAAAGAGGGTATAGCCATAGAAGGTGCTTCCTCGGCTAGCTACTATCCTACAGCCAGTGGTAATTATAGTGTATATGTAAATGATGGCAATGGCTGCGAGGGCAGCTCCGATGAGGTAGCTGTAGCAGTGATAGCTGCTCCGGATGTAGTGATAAGCGGGGGTGGAAATATTTGCAGCGATGGCGGAAGTGTTATGCTTACGGCTACTCCGGGTTATGCACAGTATTACTGGTATCGCAATGGTACTACCCTCGTACAGCTAGGCACTCAAAATAGCTTTGAGGCAGTGGCAGCAGGAGATTACTATGTAATAGCCTTTAATAGCAATGGCTGCACCGGACAGTCTAATGGTCTGCCGGTAGCAGTATATCCTGAGCCTCCATTAAACCTAAGTGCCTCCGATATGATGGTATGCCCGGGCGAAGAAGTACATCTGTTTACGAATAGCAATGCCTCTACTGTGGTATGGACCAGTACCGATCCTTCTATGTCTTGTACAAATTGTCCAAATCCCATTATACATCCTCTCGATACCCATACTTATTCAGTTATCATTACCGATCACAATGCATGTATGGCCAGCGGACAGATCACCATAGAGGTGGAATCTGCTGGTGAGCTTACTATCGTAGGTGAAAATGAATTATGTGAGGGTGGGGGAGAACTTCTCCTAAACGTTATGCCTGCTTATGCTTCTTATCAATGGTATAGAAACGGATTGCCGGTATATGAAGCTACCGGACCCTATCTCACTGTTACACAAGATGGTGATTATAGCGTTACAGCTTTTACCGGCTCCGGATGTGACATCCTCTCGGAAACATTTTCTGTCCATTATCTGTCTGCACCTGATCCGGAGATCATCGTGAACGGCCCTTCAGAAATATGTGTAGGGGTAAATGAGATGATCATACTCTCTACTACTTCTTCTTCTAATGGAGTAAATCATACTGGCTATACTTGGTATTATGATCCGGGCCATATCGCTGTGGGCAATGCTATGCAATATGTCCCTCCCGTAACCGGTACTTATACCGTAGAAGTTATGGGTGCAGATGGATGCTCAGGCATTTCAGATCCCGTTTATGTAGCCGTTCATCCCCAGATGCCGGCTCCTGCCATATATATGCTGGGAGAAAATAATCTCTGCGCAGGAGAGCCGGTTACTATCTATATTGCCGGCAATTATGAAACCGTCTATTGGTACGAAGCAGGGGATGCTAATAATCCACTATATCCCTATATAACCCATGTAATAGAAATAACTGAAGCCGGTACTTATTATGCCTTAGCTACGGATCTAAATGGTTGCAGCGCAGTGAGCGGTACCATCACCATCACCAATAATAGTATGGAAATACCCGTGATCATAGGCGATCTCAATCTCTGCACTGGTGGCCAGACCCTATTGCAGGTAAGCGATGTATATGGATCTTATCTGTGGTATTGGAATGACCTATTACTCACTGGATTTACTACACCGGCTATCAGCGTTATACAGCCCGGCACCTATTATGTAGTAGTCACGAGTATGGATGGGTATTGTGAGGTAGCTACTATGCCGGTACAGGTATCCATAGGACAGCCCATAGACATTAGTTTTGTCCTGCCTGCTAATGCCTGCCCGGGTACCGATGTGATGGTGGATTATAATGGCCTGATAAATCTGGGATATAATTATCAATGGAATTTTGATGGAGGTATGATGACATCGGGATCACTGCAGCAGGGATTTATGGTAAACTGGATAACTGCCGGAGAACATACTGTAACCCTTACTGTGAGTACAGGTGCTTGTACTTATACTTATTTACAAATTATTCAAGTGGGTTCCGTGGGAGTAAATGTAAATCCTTCTGTGACCCCGGTAAGCTACTGTGGAGGTATGGATGGCAGTATAAATCTGCTCATATCTGCAAATCCTTCTATGTACAGCATAAGCTGGACAGGTCCTTCCGGATATACCGGTACCGGATGGAATATTTATAACCTCGCCGCAGGCAGCTACTGGGCACACCTAATGGACAGTTATGGCTGCGAAATGAATGTAAATGTGATGATACCCAGTATAATGAATGAGGTATATACTTATGACGATTTCTATTATACTTCTGAGAATGAAACGATCCTACTTTGTGTTCTTAGTAATGATAGCGGATCGGGGCTGGGTATAGGCAGCATCCTGTCCCTTCCATCGCATGGCAATGTATCTGTTCAGCCAGAGGGTTGCATACTATATACACCCAATCCTGGTTTCTGTGGTGATGATCAGTTTACCTATCAGGCAGTAGATCTCTGCGGACAAACCGATATGGCTACCGCTTTTATAAACATATTCTGCGATGACAATCAGCCTCCGGTATCAGATACGATTCATATATGTACACCTGCTATGACGGCAGTAGATATATGCCCGGAATTTATAGATCCGGATGGCGATGATACAATGATTACCGATGGTGCTACTACCTGGGAATGTTCTATCAGTTTCCCCAGTGATGATTGTATCCGTTACATACCTTTACCAGGTCTCGCCGGTACGGATACGATCAGGATCACCGTATGCGACGATCAGATTCCGGCAGCTTGCGCTGAGTTTATCATTCTGGTACACGTGGGATGCGGACAGCCTTTAGCAGTGGCCGATATACTCACCCTTCATTGTGATGATATCATAACTCCTGCAGGAAACGATAATGTATATTATAATATAAATGTACTGGCTAATGATAGCAATGAAGTATTCTGCGAGGAAACCCTGTCTTTGACCATCATTTCTACACCTAAGCACGGTATAGCCACCATTTCTGCGGATCTTTCTATTCATTATACGCCCGCACAGGGTTATAGTGGATCGGATCAATTGACCTATCAGATATGCAATAGCTGTGGAAACTGCGATACGGCTGTCCTGCAAATAAATGTGCCGCATTGTGAAGAGGAGCCACAGAGCCCTTGCAATAATATCTCTTACTATTGTCTCGCACCTATGACACCTATCACCATTTGTCCTGATTTTTGCCATCTCATGAATTCAGATTTTCTGATAAGTAGTGTTATTTCTATTAATAATTGTAATATCACGATACCCACTTTACAGTGCATTACCTATATGTCTGTACCAATGTTTGAAGGGAGTGAAACACTAGAGCTAGTAGCTTGTAATACTGCCGGCCTATGCGATACGGCTTATGTACATCTCACCGTGGGAGATTGTGAAAATGCGCAGGTACTAGCCGTAAACGATATGGTCATCACTCCGTTCAATGAGCCTATACTCATAGATGTGCTGGATAACGATACAGGGTTTGAATCCGGCATTTGCAGCTTCACACAGCCGGTATATGGCAGCGTGGAGATCAGTATGGGACAGTTTCTCTATACACCGGATCTAGGATATAGTGGTATAGATGTGTTTACTTATACCCTTTGTAATCCTGCTGGTATCTTTTCGGAAGCTAATGTGCAGATAGCGATAACGAATAGCTGCAGCAGCACCCAGACCATTTGCCATGCCGCAGGTATTCCACTGCAAATATGTCCACAGTTTTGTTTTATAAACAATCCTGTTTTGGGTACTATTACACCCTCTTCTACGCTAAATGTATCAGTGGAGACGTCAGGATCTTGTATAAGGGTTACACCTGTAGATCTACTGGCACAGAATGGTATCCTTTCGGTTACTGGATGTGAAGGCATAGTATGCGAAACCATTATCTATAATGTCAATTTCGGATGTGCTATGCCGGTAGCAGCAGACGACTTTACCATCACAATGGCTGGAGTGCTGGTTCAGATACCGGTATTGGATAATGATTATGATCATTGTGCAAATCCTTTGCACAGCGAAGTAGTGGGAGACCCCGCTCACGGTACTGTAGAGACCTATCCGGATGGCAGTATCACCTATAGTCCGGAACCGGGATTTACCGGAGTAGATCAGTTTGTATATACAGCCTGTAATAATTGTAATATAAACTGTGCCCCTGCCACAGTAAGCATTACTGTGATGGACTCCTATCAGCTAATAGCAAACGACGATGAAAAATCGGTGCTCATAAATACACGTACCTATTTTGCCGTTACAGATAATGATATACTCCCAGCGGGTTTTAGCAGTAGAATACAAGATTGGACTAAGCCTGCACACGGATGGACAGTATTGATTAATGATAAATTTATCTATGAACCTGAGCTCAACTATGCCGGTATAGATTCATTTACTTATACCCTCTGTGCCGGAGCACTATGTGATGAAGCCAGGGTGAGAATGAATGTTTCCGATGCTTTATCTGCCGCTGATGATATGGCTATGAGCCAGGGAAATATGGTTGCCATTTCTGTACTGGATAATGATAGCAATGTGGGCGAAAATGCTTCTGTAAATATTTCTTCTTTCCCTCAAAACGGACAAGTGGTAGTAAATTCAGATGGAACTATAAACTACCAGCCCCATACCGGATTTAGTGGCACAGATAGTTTTATCTATGAAGTGTGCAATGAGGCTATGAACTGTGATACAGCTACCGTAACCATTACTGTGGAAGCCGGTGAAGCTATACTCATAGCCATAGATGACCAGACAGATACGCATATAGATACAGAGGTAATCATCCCAGTATTAAACAATGATATCTATACTGCCGGTACGATCATTTCACTTATCTCGGTCGCACAGCCCGAACACGGTGCTGTGGTGATAAACGATGATCAGGTCGCCTATACGCCGGATGCAGATTATGTGGGGTTAGATTATTTTACCTATTCGGTGTGTAATGAATCTGGTCTCTGCGATGAGGCACTGGTAACTGTGCAGATAAAATCTTGCGATATGCTCATACCAGATGCATTTTCTCCTAATGGTGATGGGGTAAATGATCAATTTGATATCCTAAATATATCCTGCTATAGTTATTCTAAGATCCTGGTATATAATCGCTGGGGTGCGCAGGTATATTCTAAGACTGGCCTTATAGAAAGCCATGGATGGAAAGGCGAAAACGAAAAGAACGGTGAGCCCCTTCCGGATGGAACTTATTTCTATATTCTCTATACCGGCTATGGATATGCCCAAGACGAATACACCGGATACATTACATTGAGAAGATAATTGCCTTTTTTCTATATAGGAGGAGGCCCGATAAGGGCTTCCTTTTAAATTCTTTTATTAATAATAAATAAAATATTTTCGATATGAAAAATAATTTAGCCTTATTCCTTTTCGCTTGCCTTATCACCATTACTCTCACTGCCCAGCAGGATGCTGTTTACTCACAATATCTTTTTAATGGCTTAGCCGTAAATCCAGCTTATGCGGGTTCTAAAACCTATCTCAGCACTGCTGCTTTTTTCCGGCAGCAATGGGTAAAAATAGAAGGGGCACCTAAAACCATTTCTCTCAGTGCTCATGCACCTTTTAGGCAAAAAAATGGCTGGGGAGTGAGCCTTGAAAACGATCGCATAGGACTCGTAAATCAAACCCGGATTTCGCTGGACTATGCCTATTCCATACCCTGCCGCATAGGACGATTAGGAATGGGACTGCGCGGCTCGGTGCTCCATTATATGGGTGTTTTTTCGCAGGCCCATCTTATCCAGGAAAATGACCAGGCCTTTAGCAATAATATCAATATCTGGCGACCTAATTTCGGCTTCGGTATCTACCTGAATAATGAAAAATATTTTGCCGGTCTCTCGGTGCCACATCTGCTCAATACTAAGCTCGCTAATGATGAGATAGATATAAGTGCGGCCAGAGAATCCAGACACTATTACCTCACCACCGGCTATGTGTTTTCACTGAGTCCTGCATTAAAATTGCGCCCTTCTCTTTTAGCCCGCTATGTTGCTAATGCGCCTGTACAGGCAGATATAAGCACCTCTCTTATATGCTATGATATGCTTAGTATAGGTGCCGGATACCGCACTAATTCTAATGTATATGCCACAGCTATGGTGCAGATAAATAAAAAATTTAGAATGGGATATAGCTTCGATTATGCTACTACTGCCCTCCATAAATATACCAGTGGTACCCACGAAATTATATTGGGATACGATAAGATAAGAGAAGTGAATAGGGTAGTAACTCCCCGTTTTTTTTAAAGAAAATTATGGCCGGTAACGCATACATTTGGCAGGGTATTTGCCTATAAAGCAAGAGCAGAGCGATCGTGAAAACCTCTTTTCGTCACTTGAATTTTTTGCAAAATACGACTTCATAACTTGGCGCACTTAATTGTTCTTTATAGCTTCTGGTAAGAAAGAATGACCTCATTAATGGCTCTGCTCAATTATTATAAAACCACCTCTAAATGGTGGTTTTTTTTTTTTGAATAAGTTGTTAATATAAATGGGGTAGCTATCTTTATCTTATGCAGCATAAACTGTATGGTAGCTATCTATTCTCATCATACCCTTTTTCTATGCTGCCAGGTGGCTTAGTGTTTTATAGGCTGCCGGGTATAGGTAGGGCTGTTATGCGGTAGCAACGGTAGTGGTTTAGTGCAGCGAGGTATTCCTCGCTGTACCGAAGCGAAGCAGAGCCACGTACGGTGCGGGCCTGCCCTTCGATCAGGCTCAGTAACCGACCATGGATTCCTGAGTGAAGTCGAAGACGAAGAAGGGCAGGCACCGCCCAATAAAAAAAATAGAAAACACTTATCTCCTATCGCCTCAGGCTTTGTAGGGTAGGTTACGGCCCCATTAGCAGGTTGGCTTCAGAGGCTGCTTTCTCCTGTATAATATCCTGGGTTAGCATCTGCTATGGGCTTAACCTATTTATGCCGCTATCGTTTATTTTTTCACCTCGCGGCGCGCATCTATAAAACTTTTTATAAATACGATCATAGCGGCAAAAGAGCTTATCATCATTATAGCTACGCGGGCTATCCCGAGGGTATCTCCGGTTTCTAATTGTGATTTTAAGGGCTTAAATAACGCGATAAGCATGAGTAGTGTAATAACTACTGCTACGTGTGCCAGTATGCGATTTCCTTTTTTAAACGGAAGTGTAAGAGCTAGGAGAAGGAGGCCGGCGATTACAGGAATAAGTGCGGTAGGAGCCTGCGTGCTTACATAGGCAAAAAGTCCTAAAACTATGAGGACGATCCCATTATAAAAATTGGCTTGATATGGTTTCATTCATTTAAATTGTGCCCACAAGATAGTAATTTTTATTAGCTTCCTAAACTTTTCTTTAGAACCCATTATATCCTGTTTTTACACCTATCGTTATCTGGCAATTATTTTTATCTGCTTACCTTTAAGTCCTTGTATGCCCGAATTTAAAATCATTATAGCTATAGATGGCTATTCATCTTGCGGCAAAAGCACCCTAGCCAGAGATTTATCTAAAGCCCTGAACTATACGCATATAGATTCCGGTGCTATGTACAGGGCGGTTACTCTCCGGCTGTTACAAAAAGACATTGATACTTCAGACCTTCCCAGTGTAGCCCAGGCACTTCAGCATATATGCATCTCACGCAGCACAGACGATGATCATCCGGAAGGTATCACCTGGCTAAATGGCGAGAATGTGGAAAGTCTCATACGCTCACCATTCGTATCGGACAAGGTGAGCGAGGTGAGTGCCATCCGCGAAGTGAGGTTATTTCTGGTAGCCCAGCAGAAAAAAATGGGCCTACAAAAGGGGATCGTAATGGAAGGCCGCGATATAGGCACGGTGGTATTTCCCGAGGCCGAGCTAAAACTATTTCTCACCGCCGATATGGATATACGCATAGACCGGCGCTATCGCGAGCTCCTAGCCAAAGGGGTCCCTAACATAACCCTAGAAGCCGTACGCGAAAACATAGAACACCGCGACTATACCGACACTCACCGGGCCGAAAGCCCCCTTATAAAAGCCGATGATGCCATTATGCTAGACAATTCTATCCTGAGCCGCCAGGATCAGCTGCGTATAGCCCTGCGGATGGCGCACAATGTAATAGATGGCCTGCGAAGTCAGTAAGACCCAGATTATTTCATCTATCTTTCCGCATTAAAAAATGAAACAGTTTAATGTGCCGGAGCATTATCGCTCCTCCTTCATTTCGGAGATAAAAAAAATACGCAAGGCCGCCGATCCACGAAAAAAAGACCTCCGCCCTTCTTTAGTAGATTTTGGCAGTTTTTCGCTGGTGATACCTCGGCATTTCGGCTTCTGCTATGGGGTAGAAAATGCCATAGAAATAGCCCATCGCACCCTGCGCGAGCATCCCGATCGCCGCATTTTTATGGTGAGTGAGATGATACATAATCCGGTAGTAAATACCGATCTCCAAGAGCGGGGATTGCACTTTCTGTACGATACCTCCGGAAATGCCCTCTTCCCCTTAGATACCCTAGAACCCCGTGATATCGTGATGATACCCGCCTTCGGTACCACCCGCGAAATGGAAAAGATACTCGCCCATAAAGGTATAGATACCCGCAGCTATGATACCACCTGCCCCTTTGTAGAACGCGTATGGAAAGCCGGAGCTAAGCTGGGAAGCAGCAGCCACACCATAATCATACACGGAAAACTAAGGCACGAAGAAACCCGTGCCACCTTCTCCCACAGCAGCACCGAAAGCCCCACACTGATCATAGAAAATATAGCCGAAGCCCGCCTCCTCCTGCCCTATATTCATAATCCGCAGGATAGCAGCGATTTTTTTGAGCATTTCCAGGGACGCACCAGCCCGGGATTCGATCCCACCATCCATCTCAGCCGCATAGGCGTCATAAACCAAACCACTATGCTGGCCACTGAAACCCAAGCCATCGCCGATCTCATACGCCAAGCTTTTATTTCCCGCTATGGCCCAGAATACCATACCCATTTTGCCGATACACGCGATACCCTCTGCTATGCCACCCTCGAAAATCAGCTAGCCATAGACCAGGCACTCCTCCAGCCCGCGCAGGCCGCATTTATCATAGGGGGTTATAATAGTTCTAATACCGCTCACCTCGTAGAGCTTTGTGAACAGCGAATGCCCACCTTCTTTATTAGCCAAGCCTCCTGCCTCCTGCCGCAGGGAAGTATCACCCACTATAATATTCATAGCCATCAACAGATCACCAGTACCTGGCCCCCACACGATACTCACCCGCCTCTCTTTCTCCTCGGTAGTGGCGCCTCCTGCCCCGATGCCTCACTAGACGAAATAATAACCACTTTATGCACTATCTTTCCAGGCACTGCTAATTTAAAAGATGTCCTTCGCCAAGTGAGCCATCAGTATCCACCCCTCCCATCCTAAATCCCGGCCAGCCTACAGTACTAGCCTTGCCAGCCACTGTGAACCCTATTTTTTTTCTAAAATAAAACAAACGGATACTTCCGGCGATTGGAATCCTGTGTGGGCGATGCCTGCCCTTCGACTACACCTAGCTCCGTTCAGGGATCTATGGGCGGTCACTAAGCTGCGTCGAAGGGCAGGCCCGGGTGATTCCGTACTGCGCTATCGCTCCGGTACCGGCCTCTATGGCCCCGCTTTGCATCCCCTGCTACCATAAAGGCCGGTACTAAATACTCCATCCCCCTATCGCAATAGAAAAAAAGACCGCTCCGCTCTCAGTGGCCCATAGTCTGATCCCCTGCCCATGGGTCTTCCTTGCAATTAGCCAGCTACCCCCTACCAAGGAGGTAGCTGCCTAAAACTTTCGCTTGGTGCACTAAAGCTTTTGCTTACGTTACTAATACGATTGATTGCGCAAGGCTGGTCTCCAACTGCACGATTTCTCAACTGATTAATTCCCCCTTTAGGGGGGTTAGTGGGTAATTGCTCTTCCCTTGTATTTTTCCGTGAAATCCGGTAATCCATTTCATCCGTGATGCAGACAATTTTCCCACCATCGGCAGGAATGCTGTTGGAAGGCAAATGCCATTCCAACAGCGGCAGGGATTTTCTCCGTGTAATCCCATAATCCGTTCCATCCGTGATTCTGACAATTTTCTCACCATCGCCAGGAATGCTGTTGGAAGGCAAATGCCGTTCCAACAGCGGCAGGGCATGGCGGCAGATTTCCGTGTAATCCCATAATCCGTTTCATCCGTGATTCAGACAATTTTCCCACCATCGGCAGGAATGCTGTTGGAAGGCAAATGCCATTCCAACAGCGGCAGGGATTTTCTCCGTGTAATCCCATAATCCGTTCCATCCGTGATTCAGA
>Ga0114938_1000850_pt1 | contig 22088 bp, 9 predicted proteins | sample AshMeaBigSpring_FD_88675 | JGI IMG/M metagenome (GOLD analysis project Ga0114938, IMG submission 88675) | Groundwater microbial communities from Big Spring, Nevada to study Microbial Dark Matter (Phase II) - Ash Meadows Big Spring | ecosystem: Environmental > Aquatic > Deep subsurface >...
ATATTGATAAATACCTGCAGATTGATAGTTGTAATACACTCTTGTTGGTTGACCAACAAAAAGCAAGTTGGCAAGGTTGTTATTTTTTGTTCCATCAATTGTAACTATGGCTTCTTTGTTTCGGCTAAACACAATATCGGTAGACCATCTAAAGTTTTTGGTTTCTACGTTTACACTGTTTAAAGATAATTCTACACCCTTATTTTTTATTTCACCTAAATTAATCCACATAAAGGTTACACCATTTGTTGCTGGTATAGAAACCCTTTGTAGTAAGTCTTTAGTAGAACTGCTATAAAGGTCAATATTGGCATTGATTCTACCTTTAAAAAATCCCAATTCAAGTCCTAAGTTTCTAGTGGTTGTTTTTTCCCAAGTCAGGTTTGGAACTTTAATAGTTGTAGGAGCAGAGCCTATTGCCGCTGTACCATTTCCCCAATTATATAAAGTAAAATCTAAAGGACCATTTGTTTGATAAGGTTCAATAGCTGAATTACCCACTCTACCAATACCTAAGCGTAATTTGGCACTAGACAATACATGTTGTTTTTTAAAGAATTCTTCATTGTCAACTCTCCAAGCAAAAGCTGCTGATGGGAAAAATTCACCTTGTTTACCTTCAGCTAATACAGAAGAATTGTCATAACGATTGCTAACAGTTAACAAGTATTTATTTTTAAAACTGTATTCAACTCTACCCATGTAAGACATTAATTGTTGAGCTGTATAAGAGCCTGAACCAGTAACTGTGGCAAGTGTATTTCTATGTAACGAATACCATTTTTGTTGTTCGAAAATGAGGTTTTGTGCAGACATAGATAATACATCTGTTTTATTTAAACTCTGCATTTCATGTAATAAAGTAATGTTGAAATTGTGGTCTTTTTTGATGTTGAAATTGTAGTACAATAAGTTGTTGTAAATCCAAGAAATGCTATTGGTAATGGTGTGACTAGCATTTGCCAAATTGCCCTGACGAACCGAAGAAAGTGCACCATTAAAAGTACCTTGACGGCTACTTCTACTATCGATGCCAAATACCGCTTTGTATTTTAAGCCTTTGAAAATGGTAAATTCAGCATACAAGTTGCCAAAAATTCTATTTACTTTAACTTCATTAAAAACGGTATTCACATCATTTAAGCCATTGATAATTTGTTGGTCATCATTCGGATATAAATCAAAATTTCCATTTGCATCATAAGGTTTTGTTATTGGTAACATGCCAGATGCATTTCCATACAAGCTAGGGCCAATATTTTGAGTACTATTGGTATAAGAAACATTGCTTCCAAAAGTTAAATATTTAGTGGCTTTGTATTCGTTGGTATTACCCACTGTAAAACGAGTATAATCTTGTCCATACTCTATTCCTTTTTGGTTAAAATACCCAAGGCTTAAACTAGATTTTAGCTTTTCGCTACCAGCAGTAATCGATACATTGTGCGATTGTGTAATACCTGTTCTGATTGCTGCATCTTGCCAATTAAAGCTTTCAATTTTTGATGGATCATAAATATCTAAGCTATCTAATACAGCAAAACCTAAATTAGCTAATAGTGCTTTTTCTTCAGCAGTTGCAGCTCTTTTGGCAGCAATAAAAGTATTTGTAGCTGTGTTAAATACACGCCATTGGTATGCATTTTTAACAAAATCCCACATGGCATTTCCAGAAGTTCCTCCAAATAGTTTTACATCTGCAGCAGCATTTGGAAAATAGTTGTTAGGGTTAGCAACATTGTTAATTTGAGCAAAATTATACACTCTATCAGTTGAAAATGCTTGTCTCCACATATCTACCATTTCAGCACCATTAAAAACAGGTAAATGTTTTAAGATGTTATCATAAGAAACGCTACTGTTATAGTCTACCGACATTTTACCTGTTTTACCTTTTTTAGTGGTAATTTGAATAACGCCATTTGCACCTCTAACACCGTAAATAGCAGTTGCAGATGCATCTTTCAATACGTCTACAGATTCAATATCCATGGGGTTAATGTCATCAATTGTGTAGCTAACTGGAATTCCATCTACCACATACAAAGGGTCGTTTGTTGCACCCAAAGCACCTAAAGAACGGTTTCCACGAATACGAATTCTAGAGCCAGCACCAGGTCTAAAAGAACTAGGAGCAGCCTCAATTCCAGAAATTCTACCTTGTAAAGCTTGTGTAAGATTGGTAGTAGGAATAGATCGAATTTTTTCGCTGTTGATAGATGCAACGGCACCCGTAACATCACTCTTTTTTCGAGTGCCATAACCTACTACTACCACATCTTCCAAAACACTTTTCGCTTCTATAAGTTTTACTACTAACGATACTAACGCATCTGCTTTAATTGTATAACCAGCAAGTGTTTGCGTTTCGTAACCAACGGAAGAAACTACAAAAGAGTAAGGACCGCCAGCTGGTAATTTAGAAAAGTTAAATACACCATTGTCATCTGTTTGAGTGCCAGATGTTAAATTCGATTTTGTGTTTTTGGCTACAATAGAAACATTGGCCAAAGGAACGCCATTGGCATCTTTTACAATTCCTGTAACGCCTGTGGTTTTGGTTTGTGCATAACTATACAAAACAGTCATGTTCATCATTAAAAATGCTAGTAAGGCAAAGATTCTTGTTTGCTGTTTAAAACAGAACATTTTCATAAGCTTGCAATTTGAGGTTTAGATAATAAAAAGGAAGTATAGAATTAAATGAATTCTACATCAGCTAATCAGGCTGCATTTTGATGTGTGTTTAAAAGGTTATTTGTTTATGTAGTACTCGTTATTTTTTAAAGTGAGTTTTAGTTTGTTTAGTGTTGTGATGGCTTCAATAATTGTATGTATACGATCGGTTTTATCTAGTTTTCCAATAAAAAACATATTGTGTACAGCCGATTTTTGGTAGTGAATTTTTACACCATAAATTTCTTCTAACTGGTCAAATACCAATGAAAGTGGTTGGTTATTAAACATAAACCAGTTATTTCCATCAAACATATTTGTGTCTTTTGATGCAGCAAGATGTTTGTTTTGATTTATTGTTTTTTTGATTGATACAGTACCATTTGCTTTGTGATATAATAGTACGTTGGAAGGATATAAAAATCGATTACCAATAGTATTATTTTTAGTGGTCATTTTTTCAGATGCTTTTACCACTACTTTTCCTGTGTGTAAATGCACTTTTATGTAGTTGTCTTTTTCAAAAGCTTTGATAGTGAAAGATGTTCCTAAAGCAGTTGTTCCAATAGCACCACTATATACTGTAAATGGTTGTTTTTTATTTTTTGTAACTTTAAATAAGGCTTCGCCATACAAATGCACAATTCTTGCCGCTTTATTTTTAAATGATAAATCGTATTGAACCGTGCTGTTAGGTGATAAAATAATTTCAGATGCATCTTCTAAAACAATGTTTATGGGCTTAGAAGATTGATTGTGTTTGATGATGGGAGAAGGAATGTTTTTTTCTTTTATTTGATTGCGAACTATGTTTTTATTAAGTACTCTCTTATTAACAAAAAAACTGTTCCAACTTAAAGCAATCATTGCTATGCAAGCAGCAGCAACTGTAATGCGTTGTAACCAAACAATGTATGATCGGTTAATCGTTGTTTTTGATTGAATTTTTTTCCAAATAAAACTTGATTGTTGATGAGGTAATTCGTTGTGTTCATTAAAACTAATCCAATCATCATCTTGTAATAATTCATCTATTATTTCAGGATATTTTTCTACAACACTAGCTACCCATACTTTTTCAGTATCAGAACATTCATTCTTTAAGTAACGTTCTAATTGTTCTTTTGTAAGCATAAGTGAATATCAATAGTTATGGTAGCACTATGTATACGTTTGCAATAGCTATTACCCCCAATGCATCTTAAAATAATTATTGAATATGGTTGTAAATAATATAAAGGCTAATAATGTGGCGTAGTTGTTTTAAAGCTAGTGATATGTGATGCTCAACTGTTTTAATAGAGATAGATAATTCAGCGGCTATTTCTTTGTAAGAAAGACCTTGTATTCTACTCATTTCAAATACTTTTCTTCTTACGGTTGGTAGGCTATTCATTGCTTTTTGTAAATGCAGTTGTAGTTCTTTGGTATGTATTTGTTGCTCTGTATTGTTTTCGTATTGATTTTTATACAACGTTTTTAAATGGGTGTTGGTTCTTTCAACTGTTTGTTCTTTTCGTATAACATCTATTAAAGTTGTTTTGGCAATTCGAAACAATTGAATAGAAATGTCTAAATCTGGGTTCAGTTGGTGTTTGTATTGCCATAATTTTATAAATGTAATTTGTGTTACTTCTTCGGCAATATTGGTTGAGTTTGTTTTTTTAGCAATGTAAAAAAATAATTTATTGTGGTATTTGAAAAAGGTTTCTTCAAATACCCATTTGTCTCCAGCTTGTATGGCAGCAACAATATTCATCAGGGCAAGCATTGTTTTGGAAGAAAGAAAAGTGAATGGCAATTACAATACACTCTCTACTTTAAGCAAAAACGCCATCAACCTAATTTGTTGATGGCGTTTTTGCATTTTAAATTATGATTTACCATTTCAAAGGCAAATACCAATTGGCTCTATCCATTAGTTTAGCTCTAATGCTTGCTGCTTGTGGATTGCCATCTTTTTGCATTTTTGCAAAAATGGCGTCTGCTAAAAATGCAGGATCATTTCTACGTAAAGCCACTCTTAACAAATCTGGCCAACGATAACCTTCATAAGCTAATTCTAAAGCCCCTTCGTTAATAATTGAATTTTCCATAGCCAACATATTGGTGCTATCGCTTGCAGGATTTGCTCTCAATCTTGCACGTCCTCTAATACCGTTTTGTCTATGCCAAGGACCCCTAAATCTTGGAAACTCACCGTTTCTTGCATCAAAATTATATGGAGCTGGTTCAAATAGAGTGTTTTGTAAATTGGTAACATCTCTTCCTGCTGCATTAGATGTATCATATGCATTTTGAATACCAAGATTTACCATAGCATATGCCACTCTTGTTTCGTTGTCTCTATTTGCCGCTTCTGCAAATTTTAAATGTACATTGGTTGCTCTGTTTAAAAACCATTGACCATTTTTTAGTAATGGATTAATTGGTATCAAGGTATTTCCATCTACATATTGATACAAATATTTCATGATTACTGGCTGTCCATTTCTGTTTTTCCAAGTAAATCCACCTCTAGCATCAAAAGGGAAACTGTTTGTTTGAGTTTGACTATTCCATTTGTCAATTGCATTTTGAGATGGTTTAACCAAATAGCTTCCTCCATTGTTAGAAAACAAATTGATAAATGGATTTTCAGGAGCAAAATTGGCATTAAATGGCAACACCCATAACCACTCCCAATTAAATATAGCATCTTGACCTCTCGAAAACATTGAACGCCAACCTTGAGAATTATTTTCGATAAGTGTATTGATGTCGCTTTCTCTTCCTCTAATGTATCCAACTGCTAAATCGTTGTTAGTTACTACTTCTGCAAAACGGACTTTGTGATTGTTAAATGCAGCTTCTGAACCTGGTGTTAAGAAATACCCTTCTGCTTCCATTACAGATCTGTAATAGGTTGCTGCTTTTCTATAATTACCTTTCCATAAATGTAAATCGCCTAAGAATGCATTTTTTTCAATAAAAAATTTGCCTGTAAAAGAACCATCAACAGTTGTAATAACACTAGTTCCAGCAGGGTAGGGAACTTTAACTGGTAAGGCTTCAGTAAAATTGATTAGACTATCTAATAACACATTAAATTCTAGCAATGGGTATTTTGATTGATCTTTTGCAGCTTCTAATGTTTCTAATGGATCTGTAACATAAGGTACTTTACCATAATGAATGCCCAACTGCAAATACAGCCAAGATCTAATGGCACCAATATCTGAATATCGTTGTTGGTATTCGATAGAGGTAAATTTATTTTCCTTCAACATAATATTGAAGTTTTTCAACACATCATTACAGTTATTAATTAAGCTGTAAATTGGTTTTGGATCAGCATAAGGATTGGCACTGCTAACATTGTGTTGGTTAATTTCTCTCAAAAAATTATCAGCATTGTCTGTAACCTGCATTAAATCGGCTCTTAATTCGTTTAATACTACATATTGTTTTGCTAAGCCCATTAGCTTACCATAAATACCAATTACGGCAGCATCTGCATCAAACACATTTCTGTACATGTTTGTAGATGATAAAACCACTTCTGGTTCTTTATCTAACAGCTTTTTACAAGAAACGGATAAAGTAGCAACAACAATGGTGAAGGTGAAAATTTTTGCTACGTATTTAGAAAAGTATGTTTTCATTTTACTAGTTGTTTTAGTTCGAAACCGAAGAACGATTGTTGTGAAATTTGTTGGTTAAATAATCATTACAAACCAATACGTACTCCTAGTGTTACAGATTTTGAAATTGGTTCTAAGCTAGCATCTACACCTCTTGCAAAAACAGATTCAGCAGCATAAAACTCAGGATCGTAACCTAAATATTTTGTAAACGTGAGTAAGTTATTTCCTGTAACATACAAGTTAACGTAACGTAAAGCCTTGGTTGATTTAATAGGCAATTGATAATTTAAGCTAAGCATTTTCATTCTAAAGAAAGAGCCATCTTCTATCCATCTATCAGAGAATTGTGCGTTACCCATTGGATCGCCCCAAGTAGACTTTGGCATATTGGTAATCTGACCATTTACTCTCCATCTGTTAATTACAGAACTTAATTGATTACCTACAGTAGATTGAGATTCTAAAACAGCACGTAATCCGTTGTAGACATCATTACCTACAGTATAGTTAAAAACTGCTTCTAACGTAATTCTTTTATAAGTAAAACTAGTTGTAATGCCTCCAAAGTAATCAGGTGTTGCTTTGCCAATGTTTTGTCTATCTCTATCATCAATAATTTTATCTCCATTCAAATCAACAAATTTCATGTCTCCACCTTTGTAGCTTGCATAAGTTCCATCTGTTTGTAAACGTGTTAAACCATCAGCTGCAGCTTCAGCATCTGTGCTGTAAACACCATTTGTTTTTAATCCAAAAAATCTATTGGCAATACCACCAATATTTGTAATAAATGAAGCACCTCCATAGTTGGTAATTACTGGCACATTGTCTGGTAAATTTGTAATAGTATTTTTTGAAGTAGCTATATTAAAACCTACATCCCATTTGGTATTTTTATTGTTGATGATTCTTGTATTTACTTGAAGTTCGATACCAGAATTTTTTAAAGAGCCACCATTTGTAATAGCGAAATCGTATCCTGAAGCAACAGGTAATGGTGCATACACCAACATATTTTTGGTTCTATTGCTAAATACATCTACACTTACACTTACTCTTTCATTAAAGAAAGCAGCATCTAAACCAATATTGAATTTATTGTTCGATTCCCATTGCAAAGCATTGTTGCCAATATTTGCTCTTACTAAACCTTGTAAACCCAATAGATTTTGAGAAACATAGCTTTGTAATTGTGTATAATTGCCAATATCGTCGTTACCAGTTTTGCTATAAGTTGCCCTTAATTTCAAAACATCTACCCATACAAATTTTGACATGAATTTCTCAGAAGAAATTAACCATGCAGCACTTACAGAAGGTAATACAGCAAAACTATTTCCGCCTAGTTTTAATGCATTTGCTACATTGCTTCCAAATCTTGAAGATCCATCTACTGTTAAACTTGCATTGAAGAAATATTTTTTGTCGATTGAATATTCAGCATTCAAATAAGTATTTATCCAACCATATTTACCAATATCACCACTTACTCTTCTTAATGTATTTGAACCAGTTCCTACGGTAATAAAATCGTCGGTAGTTGAGTTAAATCCTTGTGCAATATCTTGTTCGTTTTTGCTATTTAAATATCTTAATCCAGCTCTTACATTCAAAACTTTATTAGTATTGAATGTTTGCAAGTAATCGATGTATGTATCATTGTAAATGGTAAAAATTCTCTTTGCCAAACCACCCAAACGGCTATCGTAAATTGCATTTGCAGTTGTATCGTTTGTAACCCCTTTTCTCGGAACAAAATATTGTTCTCTTACTTGGTCTACTGTTACTCCAATTAATGATCCTACATTAATATTTTTAAAGAGTTTGTATTTGAATGCAAGTGAGCCAAAAAAGCGATACGTTTTACTAGTACCTATCATATTATTGATGAGTGCAGTTGGGTTTCCGATGCCTAATGTATCTACATCTGCCAAATTTGGTGATACAGCACCTACATTGTCAATATCATTTCTACTAACAAATGGAGCTTTGGCATAAGCCACTAACAACGGATTTGTTTTGAACGCAAAGCCTTGATCTTTTAAATTTTGTTCAAAGTAATTAAAGGTTAAATTGGTAGTAGCTGTTAATCTATTACTTAAGTTTAAATCGGCATTTAAGCGAATGTTGTACTTGGTTAAATCGGTTTCTTTGGTGATGCCGCCGTTTCTAGCATAACCCATTGATAAAACGTATTTTGCAATATTATCTCCACCAGAAACTTTTACATAGTAGTTATTAGTAATGGCATTTCCTAACACCTCATTTTGCCAATTGGTTGCATTGTGGTAACGGTAGTATTCAGGATTATTGGCAGTATCATCGTTCATGTATGGTTGTTGCATAATTTTTTCGTTGCTCCAACCTCTTGTTGCGAATAAATCAGTTAAATAGGTTCTATAATTTCCCCCATTCATCAATGGTAGTTGTTGTGGAGCAAAGTTTACGCCTGCATAAATTCCTGCATCAATTCTTGTAGCTAATTGGTTTGTATGAGCAGTCGTAATTAGTAAAACTCCATTTGCTCCTTTGGTTCCATATGTGGCAGAACCATCTTTTATTACGGTAATATTTTCGATGTCTCTAATATCAATATTTGCTAGAGCATTATTGTATCTATTGGCAATTAATGATGAGCCATAATCGTTGATATCGTATATCATTCCATCAACAACAATTAATGGTTGGTTGTTGGTATACAAAGAATTAACGCCTCTTAAAGACAAATATGCACCTGCATTTGGTGTTCCTGAACGCATGGTTGCATTTAAACCAGCTACTTTTCCTTGCACTAGTCCATCTACCGATTCTGTACTTCTTGTCCAGTTATCAAGTGTATTTACAGAAGAAACGGCATTGCTAATGTGGTTTTTTGATTTAGCACCAAATGGTAAATTTGCTACATCGTAAATTGAATTGTATGATGCTTCGTACAAGATAGCTTTTACTTCTTTTTTTCCTCTTAATGGCAGTTCTTTTGTCTGAAAACCTTCTCCAGAAATAACAAGTGTAGCGTTGTAATTGGGCACACGAATGCTAAACTTACCATTATCATCGGTAAGTGCTGCAGAAAAACCATCGATGGTAATATTTACTGCGGCTAATGGTTTTTGTGTAGCTGCATCTAATACAACACCTTTTGCCAAAGTGCCTTTTTGGTTATTGTTTTTATTAAGGTCTAATTTTTGGCCACCTGTTGCAAGTTTACTGACATCGGCTTGTTTAGGAGGTGTTGGTTTTACTTGTGCTTTTAATGCACTGTAAGAACAAACAGCAACGCTAAGTAACAAGCAGGTGTTTAAAATATTTCTGGACATCGTCTTATAAATTCTTAGTGATAAATCAAATTTCAATTTGGTTGCTAAAATGCTGGTACAAGTTTTATATAATCTAATGAAATAGAGTTAGCACCACCTGTTGTTGATGAAGTGGCTGGTCCTACTACAAATAGATTCAAGTTTCTGTAATTGTTAATTCTAAATTGTCCTAATGATATTTCATTGTAATTGTTAAATGCAACAGTAACGTAAGGAAAAGTTGTAGCATTGTTACTGCTATCTATTGATAAACGTTGTTGCCATAAAGGTGTGGATTGTACATCGTTTACAGCTACCCAAAATGCATTGTAACGCATAGATGGCATATTGTTTACTCGATAATTTACCCAATAGTTTGCAAAACCATAATTCTGCATAATGATATCGTTGAAAGTAGCACCTGTGGTTGGGTTGGTTCTAACTCTGTAGAATATAAAAGTGCTTCTATCTGCTGCAAATCCATTTGGACGCTCACCTTGGATAATAATAGGAGGGAACTTGTTTGCTAAAGTAAAGTTCATGCCACTCATTATATGTACAATACCATTGCTTGTTCTAATTGATGCAACAATAGCAGATTTATTTATCGGAACTTTTACACCAAATTTTGATACCAAAGTATCAGGTAATTGACTTGCTGTGTATAAACCTGGAATAGCCAAGTCTTTTACCAAATGATAGGCTGCCAAATTATTAGTGCTATCTGTTGTAGTGGTTGCAAACCATGGTTTTAGTTTGTCGTGTTCTGTTGTAAATGCTGCATCGTTCAATAAGAATACAGTATATTCCTTTGATTCGTCTGCAATATTTTCGGCTAAATCTAAAAATCTATTTCTAGTAACTTTTCCGTTTGTAGAATCCCAAACTGGAGCACCTGTATTTGGATTTACGCCTATTTGAGTAGCTTTTGTAGAATCAAAAGCGATGTAATTTAAGTTTAAAAAAGCCGTCTTATTCAAATTTGCTAATGTAGTTTTTTGAATAAACTCCCAACAATTGTCAACAGGAGCAATAAATTTATCAATCGTATGATATAATCCATTGGCTGCATATTGATTGGCTGTTACAATATTAGCGGAATCGAATTTGTTGGCTCCGAAAGCAACGTATTTACTGTTTAATAATTGAATACGCTTAGCAGTGGTAACGTTTGGATAAGATAGCAATGCTATATGGTTAGCTACAAACGCTTTTAGTTTAACATCATCGTTTATAATACTTGCATCTAAAGAAGTTAAAGCAGCATCTGTAGGAGCCCAAACGGTATACACTTTAGAAGTACTAATTACTTTGTCGAATCCTGTTTTTACTAAGTAGCTGGTAAAGGTTTTTAAGTTGCTGTTTTTAGCAATTGCTTCATATACGTTGTTATTGATAGCCTCATCCGTTATGGCAGTATGGTCGTCCCATTTTTTGGTACAAGCCCATAATCCTGCAACCATTGTAAGCATCAATAAAACTTTAAATCTTTTTTTATACATCATTGGTTTTTTCTTTTATCAACAGAAATAGCTTTGCAATATTTATTATGGTAAAATAGAACCGTTTCTACCAAACCATGGTCTAATTTGTGTTGGTGCATCTACCGGAATAAATTGAATCATGTCCATTGTAACTGAGTTTCCAGCTCCTGTTCCATTATCTCTAATAGCTGTAAATCTTATGGTATGTCTATCTGTTACAGGCACATCAATAATTCCAGCAAGTTGTGCAGCATTGTTGGCTGGTCCAGTAATGGTATATCTTTTAAAGCCTTGAGCTTCTCTTACTTCTTCTGTTCCACCTGGTAGAGCTTGTGTAAAATCTACAATTTTTGGTAACGCAACTCCATTAAAACTCACTTGCGTAAAAGCTCCCATATTGGCTCTACGGTAGCATAACCAAACTTTGTATCTTCCTTTTACTAACAATGGCGTTTTAAATTGAATCCAATTGTTTGTGTTTGCTGGGGTTCTTAGGTTAAAACCAAAACCATCGTCGAAATAATAATGATTGGCTGTGGTTGGTCCTTCGGTAAAATAAGTTACTGCAGATAAGTTTTGATTTTGCCAAGTAACTTCAGATAATTGACCAAACGCAAATGAGATACTTCTACTTGGTTTTCTAAAAATGGAAGTTAGTTTTCTAATTTCTGGTTGATCGCCCAAATCCCAATTTACGGTTATTGGTGTTCTTACTTTTAAGAAAATATCGCCATCTAATTCATGCAAAGCACCATTAATAGCAGAATTATCGCTTCTTGGTCTATTGATTGCAACACCTGCTTCGAATACACCATTAAATGTTGCTTCATTCAACAAAACGGTCTGCCCATCTAAACTAGTTGTAATTACAGAAAGAGGAGCAAATGTCATATGAGATGGTGCAGAAACAATATCAGCCACATATTTTGCACCAGGTAAAATGTGATAAGCCATGTACAAATACAAGCTATCATTTACGTTTTTAGGATTACCAGTATTATTGTATTTTCTTACTAAATCTGAATAACTGGTAATTTGTACCGTACGTAAAATAGAATCTGATTGTGCTAAGAAAGTCAGGAATCTACGAGTAGTATCTGGGTTGTTGGCTATATTTAAACTATCGTATAATCCTGTTGCTTTTAAGGCTTGTGTAAAAATGGAGAAACGAGGGTTGCTTTCTACCATTTGAGCGATGGTTTGTGTTGCTGGTTGTAAAACACGGTTAATTACATGAATTATGCCATTGCCAGTTAAAATATTGCCTTGAGTAAGCGTTGCTTGTCTATTAATAACTGTTGCACCATTGCTATTTACACCCGTAATTAAAAACTGACCATACATGGTTGGTGTTGGCATTTTTCCATCTGTAAAAGATTTGGTTGTAATGGTATCTTCTAATAAATGGAATCTGCATAAACTTCTTAGAGATGCTGTATCAATTTGGTCTGATGATGTTTTTCCAACTTCTTGCAGATAAATTTTTATTGCATCATTTGTAGGGGCAAAACAAGTATAGGCACCGTATGCATTTAAAAACGGGCTAATGTTTGTTCTGTCTAAAATTTTTACAAACTCAGAAAACTGATCTGGGTATTTTCTAAGATAATCTACAATGTTTACATCGCTTGTTGTTGTGTACTCAAGTGCTTGTTTTCTACAACCGATGCTGGTAAAACAAACAACTGCTGCAACACAAAGCGTAGTAAGCAACTGTAAAATGGTATTCTTTTTCATATAGCCAACATTTAGTATTGTTATTTATAAAAAGGATTTTGTTCTAGCTTCGGATTTGCTTGTATTTCGTAAAAGAAAATCGGGAAATAATGACTATTTGTATCCCTATATTTTCCTATTGCTGATTGCTGAATATTTGCAGGAACAGCTTTGGCAATAATTTGTAGCAATACATCTAAACGTTGGTAATTATTGCGTTTAGCGTTTCTTAAAATATCGTACCATCTTTTTCCTTCATAAGCAAATTCTCTGGCTCTTTCTTCTAAAATATAATCTGCTACTGCATTTATATCTGTAGGGTCAGGTGTTTTTTCTGTTTGAACAATTGCCCTTGCTCTATTTCTAATTCTATTCACAATGGCTAATGCTTCTGCACCTCTTCCTAATTGGTTAATGGCTTCTGCTTTCATCAATAAAATATCTGCATATCTATACACAATCCAATGTGCAAATGATGCATCTTGTGGTCTGATAGAATTAAAGTCAATAGCAATGTATTTCCAAATTGCATTGTCACTAGTTCTAACAGCTGCACCATCGCCCCTAATATCTTTTTTAGTATCATCTAAAAAGTCAATTCCATACACATCTTCCATTACAGAAGGAGCTGCCAAAAATCTAGCTCTAGATGTGGTAAACATTTGATAGAAGTTATTCAATCTTTGTTGATCGAATTGAAATTCAAAAATGCCTTCGTTTGAATTTCCTCTGTAGTATAAATTATCAAACCATCCATTATTACCAGCAATTAATCCAAACTGTCCTGAGTTAATGATGAAGTCACACGCCTCTTCAGCCTCAGTGTATTTTTCCATCCATAAATACACATCTGCTAAAATTGACTTAACGGTATATTTTGTAATTCTACCCTTATTCTCATTTACATTACCGTAATTAAAAACAGCATTTGAATCTGCAAATTTTAAGTCAGTAACTATTTGTGCCAAAATGGTATCGGCAGATGTTTTATTGATTTGTTGTATATCGGGATCACTTGATGTAGACTTTAATTTTAAAGGCACATCTCTAAAGCTTCTAACCAAATAAAAATACATCAATGCTCTTAGAGCCCTTGCCTCAGCTAAATAATTATTTAATTGTTGTTGGGTAAATGTTTTATCATTTGCTAAAACACCTGGTGCAAAATCAATTACTGTATTACAAAAGTTGATGGTTTTATAAATAGAAACCCAGTTAACATTGTTGTTGGTAGGCAACGTGTTTACATTTAAAATGTCAATGTCATCGCTACTTGCACCAACAGCAGGGTCTACCATATCGCCTCTTAATTCACCCCACATAAATAAAAACTCACTAATGGGTCTATCTCTTCCTACATCACCAATTAATGAAGCATAACAGCCTATAACTGCTGATTTTACCTGTTCTTTTGTTTGCCAATAATCTTGACGAACAATGCCGTCGAGTGGTTTTAGATCTAGCCATTTTTTACAAGAAATGCTACCTATTAAAAGTATTCCTATACAGAAGATGGTAAATATTGTTTTCTTATTCATCCTTAATTTTTTTGTTTAGGTTAGAATGATGCAACTACACCAAAGGTTAAAGAAAATACAGGTGGAGTAGTAGAGTTATCTGTTACTACAGTAAATGGTCCACCAATTCCTCTAGGAGCAACTTCAGGATCTTGACCTGTATATTTTGTAAACGTCATTATGTTTTCAGCTGTTAAATAGGTGCTCAAGTTTTTCATTTTTAGTTTCTTTAGCATAGCGTTAGAAAAGTTGTATCTAACTGTTAAAGATCTAAAACGTAAGAACGATGCATCTTCTACATATCTATCACTACCTAACCAGTTAAAACCAGTTGCCCACAATGCTCTAGGAATATCTGTAACATCACCAGGATTTCTCCATCTTCTTAATACAGCAGTGCTTTGGTTGTTAAAGCCAAACATGTTAGTGGTGGTAATTTTTGTACCGTTTACTACATCGAAATTTGTTCTGTAGTTGAAGAAAGCGGTGATTGTTAAGCTTTTCTTGTAGGTAATGCTTGGGCCAAAACCCCCAGAAAATCTTGGGTTGCTGTTTCCTAAATACACTACATCTCTATAGTCAATATTTCCATCTTTATTAATGTCTTCGTATTTAGCATCACCAGGTTGAAATACATAGTTGGTTCTAGGATAGTTAAAACGCATGTAGATGTTTTGTCCATTTGGACCAACGATTGGTTTTCCACTACCATCTGTAGCAACAGTAGCGGCTAAATCTGAGTAAACACCTTTAAAACGGTATCCATAAATAGAGCCATAAGGATTATTCACTTGTAATAATGTAAGGTAGCTACCATTTGTGGTAACATCGCCACTACTACGATTGATAAATGGAGAAACTTCTCTTAATACGTTCTCGTTTTGAGCAATGTTGAAATTAAAGTTTACCGTCCATTTTGAATTTTTAAATGGAGTTGAAATAATATTTACTTCCCAACCTTGGTTATCTAATACACCTGCATTTGTGTTGATAGAAGAATAACCATTGAAAGTAGGAATTCTCAATCCTTCCATAATCAAGTCTCTAGTTGTATTTTGATACACTTCAACATCGATATTTAATCTGTTTTTCAACATAATTAAATTGATACCAACGTTTTTACCATGTACTACTTCATACTTTAAAGAACTTAATTCTACACTTGAAGGAAAAGTACCTGCTTGACCAGCATAAGTCCAACCGAAATTGCTGTATTGGTTGTAAAAGCTATAATCTCTTCTAGGTGCATTACCTGCTTGACCATAACTAGCTCTAAAACTTAATTCACTCACAAACTTTACATTTTTCATAAAGTTTTCGCCAGAAACTCTCCATCTTGTTGAAATAGAAGGGAATAAGCCATATCTGTTGTTAGGACCAAATCTTGAATTTCCATCTCCACGTAAACCAACGTTTACAATGTATTTTCCTTTATAACCATATTGAGCATTTAAAACAGCACCAATTGTTCTTGTTTGTGTAAATCCTGCACCAATGTTTAATTCTTGGTTTTGTGTTCTTGATGGTGTTGATGGATCTTGAAGTAAAGACGAAGCAGTATTTGAAGTAAGTGCTTGGTTAGAAATGGTTTTGTTATCGTAGGTTTGAATTGATAATAATGATGTTAATGAATGATCATCAGGTAGCTTTGGTGTAAATACCAAATTGGTTTTTGTTTGAACGTTAAATCCATCTACATCACCATCATAAGCTCTGTTTACAACCGTTTCAGTGGTTGGTCTTCCTGTAGCAATTTGTGGTAAAAAGCTTTTGCTTTTGGTATTGTTAATATCGAATTGAACATCTGATGTTGCTACCAATACTTTCTTAATAATATCGTATTGAACACTAAATCTTGGAATTAATCTATTGCTGATGATTCTGTTGGTAGCTGTGTTTGCCAAAGCAACAGGATTGTAAGTGCCTGGATACAAACCTTGAATATTTTGAGCAGGTGAGAAGTAGTTTGGGGTTCTAACGCCTTGTTCATTATATTCATAAATACTCATGTTTGGCATTTTATTCAAAGCCACATTTCTTATTTCATTGTTTGCACTTCCTGGATAATAATTTCTTGGATTGTCAGAATAGGTATAAGCAAAATCGGTTCTAAATTTAATTTTATCAGATACTACATAATCCAAGTTTATTCTTGTGGTAATACGGTTTAAATCTGTACCAATAGTGGTTCCTTGTTGGTTAAAATAACTTAAAGAAGCATAGTATCTAGCTTTTTCGCCACCACCTGTCATTGATAAGGTTTGATCTGATGTTTTTCCTAATCTTGTAATTGCGGCTAACCAATCGGTATTTTGACTATAATTATAGTAGAAATATGGATCGCTAGGGTCGTAAGCAAACTCTTTTACGTTTAATGTATTCAATGGTAAACCTGTTCTATTCATCACCATTTCTGGAATCAAGTTTGAATATTGGTCGCCATTTAATAAAGGAATTGGCTTTGGTTGTTTTGCTAAAATTGCTCTTGCAGTATATGTTAAAACGGGTTTACTAACATTACCTCTTTTGGTAGTTATTAATAAAACTCCATTTGCAGCTCTAGCACCCCACATGGCTGTACCAGCAGCATCTTTTAATACAGTAATATCTTTAATGTCAGATGGAGCAATATTCAGTAATTGAGCGTAACCTTGATCATCAGCTGTTCCAAAATTAAAGTCTGATGGTATTTGTGTTTCATAAGGAATACCATCTACTACAATCAACGGATTTGTACCTGCATTAATGGATGAAGTACCTCTAATCCTAATAGACATACCTGCACCAGGATCACCTGAAGTGGCAACTATATCTACACCGGACATTCTACCTTGTAATGCTTGGTCAATTGTTGCAGAACCTAATTCTTCTAAATCTTTTGCATTTACTCTAGATGCAGCAATGGTTAAATCTTTATCGCTAATATTTAAATTACCATTACTTGTTTTCGAGTTTCCAATAATAATAACCTCATCTAAATCTTTATTACCTTGTTTTAGTTTTATATTGATAGAAGTTCTTCCTTTTATTTCAATGGTTTCTGTAGCGTACCCAATGTATGAAACCACAATTTTGTGCTTTAAGTCGTTTATTTTTAAAGCATAGTTTCCATCAATATCTGTAGATACACCTCTAATAACTCTACCATCTGCATCTACTTCCGTTACAGAAACATTAACAATAGGTTGGTTGTTGGCATTGTCAGTAATTTTACCACGAACAATTGTTTTAGTGCTTGCGGTAGCTGCTTCTTGGGCAACAACAGATTTGTTTACAATCATGTTAACCATTGCAAACATAACAAGCAGTAATCGGTAGCTTTTTTTCATACCAGTATTTGGTTAATTTATAAAAGAGTTGATTGAATTAATTTGGATTGTAACGCAAATAGTTATTAATTAAATGAATTACACATCTATCTGCCAATCTATTGCTTTGAGCATTAATAACATTTGCTGTTCTATTAAAATTATCTGTAACTCTTAGGTTTTGTGGAGCGTTTGCTATTTGTAATTGCCCTTCTTCACCAGATAATTTTTTATAAACAGTTACAAACGTTCCATTTTTTTTGCCATCATTTACAATGGTTGTTTTATTAATTAAATGATATTGAATAAAATCTGCAACTTGTTGTCTTTCAGCTTGAGATGTTGGTGCAAAATTGGGAGTGCCATTTGTGTTTCTTGGTAATAAACCTGCGGTAACAGCAGCTAAAACAGCAGCATTATCTGGTATAAATGCGGTGTAAAAAACACCTAGTTGTACACCAAGAATATCGCCTGTGGTTGCATTGTAAATAGAAGAACTTCTTAAATATTGAGCAAAATTGTAGAAAGGAGAAGTGGTGGCTAAACCCAAGTCAGAAATTCTTCTGCCAATTCTGGTATTGCTATAAGTAAGTAAATTATCGCTATAGTAAACAATACCATTTGAAGCTTCTTTTGCAGTGCCAGCATTCATTACATCGGTAGTTGATTCTTCAAGACCTGCAGAAATCAATCTACCATTTTTATACTTAATGTATTCTCCATTCAAGGTTTCTACAATACCACTATCTCTTAAATCGTTCAGTTCATTATTGGGTGTAATCACAATATGTGTTGCCAATATTCTTTGCAACATATCTCTTGCTGCGTTACCAATAGTTACAGTTGTTGTATTTGGTGTGGTATATTGCCAAGCATTTTGTAAGGTGTTGAACTCAAAACCTTTTGAACGCAACAATTGATCAGACATCATAAACATTGTATATCTAACCGTAGGAACAGTAATTTGAAAACGTATGTTTTGATCTAAGGCTCTTGTCATTAACAAGTATTTCGGATCTAAATATGGTTTACCATAAACAGTACTAAACACATTAGCTAGTTGCACTTTATTGGTTCCATAAAAATTACCATTACTCAATATTTTTTTATCAAAAACATCAGTATTTGGGTTGAAACGAGCAGGTTCTGCTTGAAAGTTGTTGGTTACATTAAACTTAGATGGCCATACAGCAGATTGCCACATGTGTGCATTTAAAAAATCGATGATGATTTGTTGAGGAACAGCATCTAAAGAAGGATAATGTTCTAACAATACAGAATCTCTATATCTGATGAATGCTTGATTTCTAGGGGCAAATAATGTCCAGCTTTCTGTTTGTCCATCATTGTCTTGAAGCTTTACATAATTCTCGTTTCCTAAAGAGAACGCCAATGATGCATTATATAGTTTAACAAAAACATTATCGTTTTTTCCAGTGATATTAAAGTAACGTCTTGTGGCTTCATTGTTTTGAGAAAATGTAACCATGTATTTATCATACAATTTCTTGAACTCACTAAATTCCGGATTCGATGCCAAGTATTGTTCAATACTCGTAAGTGGCGTAATTACTTTGTCTATTTCATGTATGTAACCGTTTTCTGCAACAATATCTGCTGTTACAACAGAAGCATTGGCAACATTAAATCCACTGTAGGTGCTGTTGGGATAGAAGTAGTTGTAGTCACTTGCTGTTAATCCTCTTCTACTCATGAAGTTTTCAATAAAATAAGGAATGTATTTGTTGTTGTTGTCTCCTAATACAAAGCCTCCATTTCTGTTAGCAGAAATAGTTTTTACAACACTTCCTGTAAAAGTAGTATCATCGTAAAAGCCAATGTAGTTGGCTGTTCTTCTTCTAAAAGCTTGATTAGGAACCCAACCAGCAGATGATTGATAGTCGCCAATTCTTGCCTTTGCAAAAGCATTGTAAACTAGATTGTATGTAACAATACCTCTAGCAGTTGCAGAATCTAGTTGGTTAATACTTGTTAAACCTCTGTCTCTCAAAAATTGATCAAAGGCATTGTCATTGGCTGCAAAAAAAGTCCAGAAACCTGCACCACTTAAAATTTCTTTATATCCTGCCTTGTCTATACAAGCCAACAATTTGGTAAAATTTCCTTTTTGTTGCAGCTGTTGGTAAATGGGTTGTGCCAAACCATCTGGTCTTCCATAATATTCATCAAAAGCTTTCTTTCTGCAACTTGCAAAAAAACTTACCGCTACAGTAAAAATCAAAACTTTCTTTAATAATAACTTCATGGCAATTTGTATAATGTAATGTTGATAAAAATGCAAGCATTTACTCATGCACATCAAGTGCACATTTATAATAATTTATGTTTATGAAATGTTGACTGGTAAAAAAATAATATTCATATAAGTACGAATAGAATAGGGCAAGTCTATACGTTTTTTATGCAGTAAGGAGCGTTTCATTGGCAATCGTATTTATGGTTAACAACCACAACAGCGTGTTAAAATAAAATATGTTGTTGTTTATTTAACATACTATTGATTGCACAATATTAATTGAATGAAATAATGTAACTATCCTGTTGCATCCTGTTATAAAAAAATAGTTGAATTATCATTTTGGTTTTAAAAACTAACATTATTATTGATGCTTGAAAAGCTTGTTACAATAGTATTTACGTCAAATATTTTTTCCTAAAATTTTATTGTCAATGAAAAAAAAACAACTAGTCATACTCCTCTTTTTTATTTCTCTTGTTGGTATTCGTGATTCCATTTGGGCACAACAAACACCTACCAATACACCTCTTAAACTCTTTTTTGAGAAGGTTTATGTTCATACCGATAGAGAGTATTATGTGGCTGGTGAAGATTTGTGGTTTAAGGCCTATTTAGTAAACGCACAAAGCAATTTTCCTACCTATTCTAGTAATAATTTATATGTAGATATTGTTAATGAAGCTCAAAAAGTGGTTCTTAAAAGTGTAATTAGAATGGATAATGGATTGGGTAACGGTGATTTTTTACTGCCAGATACCTTGTCATCTGGTAATTATCTGTTAAGGGCTTATACAAATTGGATGCGGAATTTTGGTACTCAATTTATTTTTCAAAGAGACATTTTTATAACTTCAAAAACACCTATAACAGTTGCTAATGGCAATGTTCAAAATAAAAAGCTCACAACGCCTACAACATCTACTTCTTCTCAAAATACGGAAAAAGCGGTGTTCTATTTTTTTCCTGAAGGAGGAAATTTAGTAGCAGATATGCTTAATACCATTGCATTTAAGGCAGAAGATGCAAGCGGAAAATCTATACCTGTAAAAGGTGAAATAATAGATGCTACAAAAAAAGTAGTGGCAACATTTAACTCAACCCATCAAGGGATGGGATCTTTTGTTTTTAAACCTGTTGCCGATGCCTTGTACGATGTTGTGGTTACAAATACAAACACCAATCAACCAATAGAGGCAGAATTGCCTATTGCATTAAATAAAGGATTAGTTGTTTCTGTAAATGCAATTGAAGATACTGCCGTTACTCTAGTTTCGGTAAAAACAAATCTATTAACATTCAATGCATTAAAAGCTAACTTTTTTCTAATAGAAGTGAAGCATGCTGGTAAAAAAATATTAACCGATACGATGTATCTAAGTGGTGAAATTTCTTCAAAAAAAATAGCTGCTACTTTATTGCCAGAAGGCGTTTCTGTAATTACACTTTTTGATGCTCAAAAACGCCCAATGAGTGAACGATTATTTTATGTAGATAAACATCATCAGTTCAATTTTAACGTTACTTCCAACAAAACAAAGTATTCCAATAAAGAAGATGTAGTAATTAATATCGATGCCTCATTTGCTGAAAAGCCAATCTCAGCAAATGTATCTGTGGCTGTTGTAGATGCTCAATTTGTTCCTGTTTCATCTACCAATATTGCTAGTTTTTTGCATCTGCAATCTGAAATAAAAGGAACAATTGAACAAGCCAATCAATACTTTGATGCAAACAATAAAAATAGATTACAACAGCTAGACTTATTATTGAGAACGCAGGGGTGGAGAACCTATTTGTGGATACAATTAGCTCAACAAAATCTATCTATCAAATATCTACCAGAAGCCGGTATTACACTTTCAGGAACTGTACAAAAAACAATGGGAGGAAAGCCTTTGTCTGATGCTAATATTACTGTTACAGCACCAGATGCAATTGGTGTTAAACGATTTGTAGCATCTACAGATTCGTTGGGAAAATTTTATGTTGATGGTATTCATTTTTCAGGATTACAACGGTTTAAATTGGCATCAAGAAATGCTAAAGGTGCAGGGTATGGATATATAACTTTAGATTCTCTTTTTTATAATGGATTGCCTGGTAATGCTTTGGTATCTACAATAAAAAAAGTGGATACAGCAGTTGCTGTAAGTCAGTTTGTAAGGAGTGCAATTGAACGAAAAACAGAATCTGACAGACTAAAAT
>Ga0114938_1000851_pt1 | contig 22063 bp, 17 predicted proteins | sample AshMeaBigSpring_FD_88675 | JGI IMG/M metagenome (GOLD analysis project Ga0114938, IMG submission 88675) | Groundwater microbial communities from Big Spring, Nevada to study Microbial Dark Matter (Phase II) - Ash Meadows Big Spring | ecosystem: Environmental > Aquatic > Deep subsurface >...
AGCCTCCCCATCTACCCGGAGATGACGGACGCGCAGCAAGATCACGTCGTGGCGACGATCCGCGCCTTCTTTGGTGACTGACCATGCCGGTCTCTGCACCTGTGCTCTCGATTTCCGTCGTCGTGCCGGCGCGCAACGAGGAGGCGACCATCGCTGCCGTTGTCGAGCGGTCGTTTCAGGCGTTCGCCGAACTGGGGCGCGCTGGTGAAGTGCTGGTCGTCAATGACGGCAGCACCGACGCTACCGCCACCGTCCTCGCTGGGCTTCAGGCGCGCTATCCGCATCTACGCGTCTTTACGCATCGCCGCAGCCGCGGCATGACCGCTGCACTACAACGCATGTTCACTGCCAGCCAGGGCGATATCGTGATTCTGATCCCCGCTGACATGGAATCCGACCCGCTGCGCGACGTGCCGACACTGGTGCGGACGCTGGAGGCCAACGACCTGGATGTCGCAGCGGGCTGGCGGCAGGGGCGGCGCGACAACAAAGTTCTCGCCAGCAAAGTCTACAACGGGGTGATGGAACGCATCGCCGGTGTGCATGTACATGACGGCAACTGGATCAAGGCAATGCGGCGCGAAGTGGTGGCGAGTTTCCCGCCGCTGCGCAGCGACTGGCATCGTTTCCTGCTGATGATCGCCGTTCACAACGGCTTCCGCGTCGGCGAAGTCCCAACCTTCTATCAGCCGCGCCCGGCGGGGAGCAGCAAGTTCGGCTGGGAGCGCATCCCCAAGAGCTTGCTGGACGTGCTCGTGCTCAAGTTCCTGCTGACTTTCAGCGAGGCGCCGATGCGTTTCTTTGGCGGGCTAGGGCTGGCCGGTCTATTGATCAGCGCGGCGGTCTTTCTCTACTTGATTCTGCTCTATGCGTTGGCACAGACGCAGCAGCGTCCGATCTTCATTGCCGCCGGTGTGCTCGCCAGTGTCAGCGTGCTGCTGATCCTGGTTGGCTTTCTGGCGGAACTCATCGTCACGCAGGGGGCGCGCATTGCTGAATTGGAGCGCAATCTACTGGAGCGGCGCAACGACCAAACGCCAATGTAGGTGCAGCTTTCACCCTTAGCTTGATGCCTATGGGTCTCAGACCCGCACCTACTATGTCAACGTGTTTCCAACAGCCACCACAGCAACCCGGTCAGCGTGTAGCCGTCGCGCACCTGTTCGCCGTCGATCATCGCTCTGACCTCCGCCCGGCTGAACCAGCGCACCGCCCGCACCTCGTTCACGTCGAAAGCGCCCGGCTCACCCACCGCGCGGCAATACACCAGGTGATGTACTTTGTCGCCGATGCCGTTGATCGGCTCGAAGCTGGCGACCCGCCGATGGCCGATGGTTTGATAGCCGCTCTCCTCGACGACTTCGCGCGCCGCCGCGACCAGAATCGTTTCGCCGGGATCGATGCTTCCCGCCGGGATTTCCCACTGGATGGCATCGACGACGTAGCGATACGCCTCCACCAGCAGCACGCACCCATCTCCGCCCTCGACAACCGCCGCCACTGCCTCTTTGTCGAAATGGAGCACGTGATGCGCCTCGATCAGCCGCCCGCCAGGAAAGCGCACCCGATCCACATACAGTGACACCCACGGATTCTCATAGATCACGCGCCGCGCCAACCGCACCGGCTTCGCTTCGTCTGTCATCGTTGACCCCAGTCTGAAGAATGATAAGTGACGCCTGACGAGTGACGCCTGACGCCCGTCACCTGATCACCACCCGCCCGCACTCGACCTTGCCGCCCACGTCGGCGCCGGCGGGGTCGCGCAACCCGACGATGATGGGATAGGTTCCCGGCGGCGTTACCGGGTTGAGATTCACGTCCACCGCATCGCGCACGATGACGCCGGCTGGCCACTGCGTCGGCGGGTCGCGGCGCAGCGTTTCGCCGTCGCGATAGAGCCGCTCACCCCAAACACCCTCCGGCCCGACCATCTGCACGCTGGAGATGTAATCCTGATCGACGGCGCCGGTCGCCTGCCACCACAGCCGCACATGCACCCAACCGCTGGGCGGATGCAGCCGCGTGTCCGTCGCTGCGGTCTCCGGCGTCATCACCTCGCACGCCAGCAGCCGTAGATTTGGCGCCAGCTCGGCATGAAGTTGGGCTGCGTTTGGCCCAAGCGTCGGCAGCGTATCGAAGCGATGCTGCAGCGCGTACCCTGTGACCTGAATCCCGGTGGGGAACTGTTCGGTGATGACCGGATAATTGGCGCCAAGCCAGCTCTGCACGACGCGCGCATCGTCGACGCCCTCCAGGTGACTTTGCACCAGCCACAGCGTTGCCGCGCCTGCGTCCGCCAGCCCGCGCACCGGCGGCGCGACGACCCTCTCGCCGTCATCGCTCGTCAGCACGCCGCTGTAGGGAAAATAGATCGGCGCCGTCGTCTCATCCGCCAGCGGGCGCAGATACCACTTGAGTGCCTTGTTGGTGTAATCGGCGTGACTGAAGACGGCGCTGGGCAGACCTGGGCTGGCCTGCTGATAGGCGGCGATGTACTGCGCCGCCGCGCGCCAATCCTCGCGCAGCATGGCCGGCGACCAGAGCACAGGCAGCGCCGCCGCCAGCAGCCCCACAGCTATGCCGCCCAATCCCCACACCGCCGGTCGCCACCGCGCCCCAATTGCCACGCACCCGCGCGCCGCCGCCCACAACACAAACGGCGCCAGGAACAAGAAGTAGCGATCCTCCTTGAAAACGGTGTCGCTTGTCGCCAGCAGCAGGTTGCCGATCAAGAGCGACGCTCCGATCCACAGCAGCAGCCACGCTTGATCCAGCCAGCCGCCAAGCGCCGCGCGGCGGCGCGGCCACGGCAGCAGCAGCCCGACCACGACCAATCCGGCGAAAAACAGCACCGCCGCCGTCACGACTTCGACCGGCCACGCCGCCCGCCAGACCGTGAAAATCTGCAACTGGCGCTGCAAGTTTCCCCAGAAATTCATGAAGGCTTGTCCCGGCGTTCCCTCGCCAGCGTTGACCAGCCAGGCATTGCGCGCCAGCGGCAGGAAGAGCAGGCCAGTGAGGGTCAGGGCAATGACGCCTTCGAGGAAGCGGAGATTGGGAGATTGGAGATTAGGAGATTGGAGATTAGGAGATTGGGAGATTGGGCGATTGGAGATAGGAGATTGGGTAGTGGGCGGTGTCGTTGGCGACGGGCGCAAACCCTGAAGCGGCGACGGCCCCAATCTCCAATCTCCAATCTCCCAATCTCTCATTCTCCTCATCTCCAATCTCGCATTCACCCAAAGAGCGACCAGACTCAACCCGGCGGCGGGCAGCGCCAGCGCGCTAAAGAGATAGCTGTAGAGCGCAAAGGTGAAGGCGGCGATCATGCCCAGCCACCAGCCCAGGCGCGCCCACCGGCGTTCGCTCTGCCAGCCGCGTACCAGGCAGTACGCGCCCCACACCAGCCCCGTCGTCGCCGGCTGGAACATGCGCAGTTCCTGGCTGTACCAGACCAGCACCGGCGCCAGCGCAACCAGCAGCGCGGCCAGCCGCGCCGTCGCCCGCCCGCTCAGACGCCGCGCCAGCAGCAGCAGCGCCAGCACCGTCAGCACGCCGAGCAGCGCGCCGAGCGCCCGCAGCGCCACATCGTTATGCGCGAGGCCGAAAAATTCCAGCAAGTTTTGCCAGGAATGGAGCAGCAGGTAGTAGCCCGGCGGGTGCTTGTCCTTGACTAGCGCAAAGGTGCTCTGCCAGATGTAAGCGGCGCCGTCTTCCGCCCAATCCAGGCTCACCGCCTCGTCGAACCAGAAGGAGTGATAATCGAGCCGCCAGAAGCGCGTCACTGCCGCGGCGATCAGGATCAGCATTTCCGGCAGATAGCGGCGCAGCCGTGACAGGGAATAGGGCGTTGCAGCAGTCGTCGTCATGCAGAAATAACTGCGTCCTTATCGCGATTCAGGCGTGGATGTGCAAATCAGCGTGCATCCTAACTTGAGACGGTGCCGGCGTCAAACCTCAAGCCGGACATGCTGGTTTGAAACTTTGGCGCGAATCGGGTACAGTCTATAGAGGCATATTGTCCATCCACACCGCGCAGCGAGCACAACAATGAAGACCACCGTATTCTGGACTGAAGACTACCCTCGCCCCGCCGACCTGCCCACCAGCGACCTGCCCGAAACGATCGACGTGGCCGTGATCGGCAGCGGCTACACCGGGCTGAACGCCGCGATTGCGCTGCGCAAGGCCGGCGCGGCGGTGGCGGTGCTGGAGCAGGAAACCATCGGCTGGGGCGCCAGCAGCCGCAACGGCGGCATGGCGCTGACCGGTCTCAAGGAGGAGATGCCGGTCGTTTTCAAGCGCTACGGCGCGGCGATGGGGCGGGCGCTCTGGCAGTGGGCGCTGGATTCAGTGGATTATGTCGATCGCACCGTCAACGCGGAAGGGATCGACTGTCACTTTGCGCGCACTGGCCACATCGTGCTGGCCTTCAAGCCCAGCCACTACGCCCGCTTTGCCGAGGAGGTGCGCTGGTCGCGCGACGCGCTCGGCTACGACGATCTGTGGGTAGTGAGCAAAGACGAGCTGCGCGACGAGGTCGGCGCGGACGCGTACTTTGGCGGGCTAGGCGACCGCAACAGCGCAGCGCTGCACCCGGCGCGCTATGTCTTTGGGCTGGCGCAGGCAGCGGCGCGGCGCGGCGCCTTGTTGGTGGAACGGGCCGAAGTTACCCACATCACGCGTACGCGCATCGGCTTTCTGCTCTACACCAGCAAAGGCGCGCTGAACGCCCGCGAGGTGCTGGTCGCCACCAATGGCTACACGACGAACGTAGTTAAGCCGCTGCGCCAGGGCATCTTCCCACTCGGCAGCTACATCATCACGACGGCGCCGCTGCCCGCCGCGCTGCAAGCTGAACTCAGCCCACGTGGGCGCATGTTCTACGATAGCAAGAACTTCCTCAACTACTTTCGCTTGACTGCCGATGGCCGGATGCTCTTTGGCGGGCGACACGATCTTTCCACGACCGTCGATCTCGTCACCGGCGCGCGGCAACTGCGGGCGCGCATGGTCGAAGTCTTTCCGCAGTTAGCGGACGCCCCGATCACGCACTCCTGGACGGGGAAGCTCGGCGCCGCCTTCGACCTGATGCCGCATGCCGGGCGCATGCAGGGCATTCACTATGCCTACGGTTATGCGGGACACGGCGTCTCCATTGCCAGCTATCTGGGCAAAGAGGTCGGCGAGATGATCGCGGGGCAGCGTGCGACAACCTTGTTTGCGCAGATCGGCCACGCACGGTATCCTTTTACCCCCTACGATCAGTTGTATCTGCCACTCGTCTCGACCTGGTTCCGGCTGCGCGATCGCGTGGCGTGACCGACCATTTTCATTGAAGCAAAAGAGCGCATGATGCATGCTACGCCGCACTCACACTCGCCGGACTTGTTGTCTGCCAACCGCAACGACAATACCGAACTGGAGCAGCTACGCAACGAAGCACGACAGCTTCGCCAGCAGGTGATACAGTACCAGGCGATGGTCGACATGGTTGCGCACGATCTCAACACGCCGTTGACAACGCTGCAGGGTTATCTCGAGTTGACAGTGATCGACCTACAGGATGCTGGCGTCGCACCGGTCATCGAGTATCTGCATATCATGGAAGGCTGCGTCGAACGAATCCTGGTCACGGTGGGCGACATGTATGATGTCGTGACAACGGAAGCTGGGCACATGCGCCTGCACAAGCGCACGGTTGCGCCAGTTGCGCTGTTGCGCCGCGCCCTCCAGGAGACCCGCGTCATCGTCGAGCGGCGGCAGCAGACGCTGCAGGTTGAAGCGTCAAGCGATTTGCCCACCGTGACGTGCGACGATCTGCGCGTGCTGCAGGTGTTGCAGAACTTCATCAGCAATGCCAGCAAATACAGCCCGCCCCACAGTCTGATTACGCTGCACGCCGCGCTGGAGCCAGATCGCAGCGCTGTCTGTATCACCGTCACCGACCACGGGCGCGGCATCGAGGCGGCGCAACTGCCCTTCATTTTCGAGCGTGCTTTCCGCGCCCATGCAACAGCGCATCAGGTCAAAGGCGCCGGGCTGGGGCTTTACCTGGCGCGCTTACTGGTCGAGATGCACGGCGGGCGCATCTGGTGCGAGAGCGTCGTCGGGCAAGGCAGCAGCTTTCACTTCACTCTGCCTGTTGCCGACCATCCGTTAGACAATTGAAAGGATTCCCGCGATGAAATTTGGTGTGTTTACGGTGATGTTGCCCGACCTGACCCCAGAGGCGGCGGTTGCCGCGCTGCACGAGGCTGGCTACGACGGCGTCGAGTGGCGCGTCACGACCGTGCCGGCCAGTGTGCGCAACGACGCTCCCTCGTTCTGGGGCAACAATCTCTGCACGCTGGCGCCGACGCGGGAGGACGCACAGCGGGGCGGGGCGTTGGCTGCCGACGCCGGGCTGGCGATCCCCAATCTCGGCACGTACATTGCCGTGGGCGACCTGTCGGCGGTGGAAAATGCCATGCAAGTCGCCGTGGCTGCGGGCGCGCCATCAGTGCGCGTGGGCGTGGCGCGCAACGACCAACCCGGCGACGTACATGCGCTCTTTGCGCAGAGCCGCGCCTTTCTCCACGAAGTCGAGGCGTTGAGCCGGCGCTACACTGTCAAGGCGCTGATCGAGATGCACCACGGCACGCTCTCGGCCAGCGCGTCTGCGGCGCGGCGCCTGGTCGATGGCCTCGACCCTGCCTGCATCGGCGTGATCCACGACTGCGGCAACATGGTCTTCGAGGGCTACGAAGATTATCGGCGCGGGCTGGAGATGCTGGGGCCATACCTCGCCCACATGCACGTCAAGAACGCCGCCTATGACCGGCCGGCGGCGGGCGGCGTCTGGCGGGCGCGCTGGGCGCCGCTTCACGATGGCGTCGTGGATTTTGCTGCGCTCTTTGCTGCGCTGCGCAGCATCGGCTACGACGGCTGGGTCGTCGTCGAGGATTTCAGCCAGGCGTTCGATTCCCGCACCGCGCTGCGCGAGAACCTCGCCTTCCTGCGCAGTCTGTAGGACACTTAAATTTTTTATCCGCAGATTTCGCAGATTATTTGCGCTTTTGATCTGCGAAATCTGCGTAATCTGCGGATAGATTTATGAAATTTCTTGTGAGGAAACAAAATGCCCGAACACACCCAACCAGCACAGCCGCTGCGCACTGTCTTTGTCGGCAACGGCGCCACCATCTACCCGCTGCACGAGCGCGCCGCCAACCCCGCCCGCTTCCAGCTCGTCGGCATGGCGGACATCGATCCGCAGGCGAAGGCGCGCGCCGACGCGCACGGCGTCCCCTTTTTCCGCAATCACCATGACTTACTGGCGACGGTGCAGCCCGAACTCGTTGTGATCATGACGCCGCACACTTCGCACCCTGCCATCGCCATCGATGCACTGGAGGCGGGCGCGCACGTGCTCGTGGAGAAGCCGATGGCGATCCAGGTCGCCGCCGCCGACGCCATGATCGCAACGGCCCGCCGCACGGGACGCCTGCTGGCCGTCAACTTCCAGCATCGCTCACGTCCCGAGGTGCGCGCCGCCTACGACCTCATCCAAAGCGGCGCGCTGGGCGAACTTCAGCACGTCAACATGGTCGTCGTCTGGCCGCGTTCGCATAAGTACTTCCGCATGTCCACCTGGCGCGGGACGTGGAACGGCGAGGGCGGCGGTGTGCTGCTCAACCAATCGCCGCACAACCTCGACCTGATCTGCCACCTGATCGGGCTGCCCACGCGCCTCGTCGCCTGGGCGCGCACCACGCTGCATCCAATCGAGACCGAGGACACCGTGCAAGCCATGTTCGAGTGGCCGAACGGCGCTATCGGCTCGCTGCACGTGAGCACCGCCGAGTCCGGCCAGCCGGAGCGGATGGAGATTCTGGGCACAGCGGGCCGGCTGGAGATCGTCGCCGGCGGGCTGCGCTTCGACCGCTTCGACCAGGATTTGCGCGCGTTCTTCCCCACCACCGAGGAGCTTTTCAGCGGGCCGAGCCAGCAGCCGGTGGACGTCCCGCTGCCCGCCATGACGGGCAGCCACAACGACATCTACGCCAACGTCTACGCCGCCATCCGTGAGGGCGCGCCGCTGCTGGCAGAGAGCGAATCGGCGCGCATGTCGCTGGAGCTCGCCAACGCCATCACGCTGTCAAGCCGCACTGGCGCGCCGGTTGATTTCCCAATCGATCGCACCGTCTACGCCGAACTGCTGGCGACCTTGCAGGCGGAAGCGCGCCAGTCTTGAGGAAGGAACACGTAACACTTCAGTTGTGTCCGTGACGAGTGACGTGTTACAGGTGTTTTACAAACTGCGCATGCAACACAAAGGATACTCCGATGACTGAAGCAAGATTCACCCTCAGTGCGTTTGGTGACGAGATCGCCGTCAAACTGCACGATCAATTGGATGTGCTGGCCGACCTCAAGATCGGCTACCTGGAACTGCGCACGGCGTGGGGCAAGAATGTGCTCGACCTCGACGACGCGGAGGCGGACAAGGTGGCCGGTCTGTGCGCGCAGCGCAGCATCCGCGTCAGCGCCATCGGCAGCCCGCTCGGCAAGTCGCCGATCACGGCGCCGATGGAGGAGGAAGTGCGCAAGCTCGACCGCCTCATGCGCACGGCGGAGATCGTCGGCACGCAGCGGTTGCGCGTCTTCTCCTACTACCCGCCCGACATCTCAACCAACGCCCGCTATGACGAGTACATCGAGACGGCGGCCGAGCGGCTGGCGCGCCTGGCCGACCACGCCGCCCGTCACGGCTACACCTTTCTGCTGGAAAATGAGAAAGAGATCGTTGGCGACACGGTGGATCGCTGCGCCACGATCTTACGGCTGCTCAATCGCCCGAACGTCACCTTTGCGTGGGATCCGGCCAACTTCGTACAGGTCGGCGAGCGCCAGGTGACGGAACGCGGCTGGCCGCTCCTGGGCAGCGCCACCGGCTATGTGCATATCAAGGACGCGTTCCTGGCCGATGCCAGCGTGTGCGCGGCGGGCGAAGGCGACGGCCAGGTGCCGGAACTGCTGACCAACCTGCGCACGGCGGGCTATCAGGGCTTCCTGGCATTGGAGCCGCATCTGGCGATTGCCGGACACAGCAGCGGCTTCAGCGGGCCGGAGGGCATGGCCCACGCCGTCAACGCGCTGCGCCGCGTGATGGCGGCGACCGGCTGCGTCGAAGTGAGCGGATAACGCCGCACTGGCGTCATTAGTTCTACTACCCGAACACAAGAAAGGTGCATCCATGTCTACAACACAAAACCCGGCTCGCTTCTTGATCGCGTTCCTGCTGCTTTTCGCCTTTTTACTGCCGGCCGCTCCTGCGGCGCTGGCGCAGGATACCGCCACCATCCACTACTTCCGCCCCGACGGCGACTACACCGGCTGGGGTCTCCACGCCTGGGACGGCGCCGCCATCACTGTGGAGTGGGGCGCGCCGCTCGAACCCACTGGCGAAGACGACTTCGGCATCTACTGGGAGGTTCCGATCAAACCGAACGCCGAGCGGCTGGGGCTGATCGTCCACAAGGGTGACGAGAAAGACCCCGGCCCGGATATGTTCCTCGACCTGACGCAGGCAAAAGAGGCGTGGGTCATCTCTGGTGACCTGCTCCTCTACACCGAGCAGCCTGACCCCAACGCCCGCCCGGTTGGCGATCTCAACAAGCTGCGCGCCCACTGGGTCACGCGCGATACGCTTGCCTACCCTGCTGGCGACCTGCCAGAGGATGCTGTCTTCAGTCTCTTCGATGCTTCCAGTGGCGGGATGCAGTTGACCGTAGAGGGCGTCATGGGCGCCGGCGTCACCAGCACGCCGCTGACGCTGGATGAGGCCGGGCTGCCGGAAGCGGTGACGGCCAAGTTCCCGCACCTGGCCGGTTATGTGGCGCTGCGGCTGCCGGAGGACAAGCTCAACGCCGTGCCCGCGCTGCTCAAGAGCCAGCTTGCCGTGCAGGTGACGACCGCCGACGGCGCCATGCTCGACGCCACCGGTGTGCAGCTTCCCGGCGTGCTCGACGAACTCTACGCCTACGACGGCCCCCTCGGCGTAACGTGGGAGGAAGGGACGCCGACGCTGCGCGTCTGGGCGCCGACGGCCAAGCGCGTGCGGCTGCTGCTCTTCGACGACAGCACGGCGGCGGAACCGGCCGAAACCATCACGATGAAGAACGAGAACGGCGTGTGGACGGCTGTTGGCGCGCCGGCGTGGAAGGATAAGTTCTACCTCTACGAAGTCAACGTGATGGTTCCCGCCACCGGCGCGGTGGAGAAGAATCTGGTCACCGACCCGTACGCGCTCAGCCTGGCGATGAACAGCACACGCAGCCAGATCGTCGATCTCAGCGATCCCGCACTCAAGCCGGAGGGATGGGACGATTTGGTGAAGCCGGAACTGGCCGCGCCCGAAGACATCACCGTCTGGGAACTGCACATGCGCGACTTCAGCGCGCTGGATGCAAGCGTGCCTGCCGACCTGCGCGGCGCCTATCTCGCCTTCACCGACCCTGCCACCACCGGGATGCAGCATCTCCAGGCGCTGGCCGGCGCCGGGCTGACGCATCTGCACTTGCTGCCCACCTTCGACATCGCCACCATCGACGAGGACAAGGCGATGTGGGAGACGCCCGACCCGGCCGCCCTCGCTGCGCTGCCGCCCGATTCCGCGGAGCAGCAGGCGTTGGTGACGGAGATGAAAGAGACCGACCCCTTCAACTGGGGGTACGATCCCTTCCACTACTTCACACCCGAAGGTTCCTACGCCACCGACCCCGACGGCGCCGCACGCACCCTGGAGTACCGCCAGATGGTGCAAGCGCTCAACGCGCTGGGCTTGCGGGTGGTCGCCGATGTGGTCTTCAACCACACCAACGCCAGCGGCCAAGCCGAGAAATCTGTGCTCGACCGCATCGTGCCGGGCTACTATCACCGCCTCAGCGCCGACGGCTTTGTCGAGACGAGCACCTGCTGCCAGAACACGGCGACCGAGCACGCGATGATGCGCAAGCTCATGCTCGACGCGCTCAAGGTGTGGGCGACCGAATACAAGATCGACGCCTTCCGCTTCGACCTGATGGGCCACCACATGGTTGACGACATGCTCGCCGTGCGTGCGATGCTCGACGGGCTGACGCTGGAGAATGACGGCGTGGACGGCGCCAGTATCTACGTCTACGGCGAAGGTTGGGACTTCGGCGAGGTCGCCAACAACGCGCGCGGGACGAACGCCACGCAACTCAACCTGGGCGGCGTCGGCATCGGCGCCTTCAACGACCGCCTGCGCGATGCCGTGCGTGGCGTTGGCCCCTTCGATAACGGCGAAAACCTGATGCGCCAGGGCTTCATCTCTGGGCTGAGCGTCGATCCCAACGACTACGACTGGGGCGGCGAGGAGAATGCGGCGGCGCGTCTGGGTCTGCTCACCGACTGGATCAAAGTCGGGCTGGCGGGCAATCTCAAGGAGTACTTACTGCTCGACCATCGCGGCTATGCCCTGCTCGGCGCCGAGATCGACTACAACGGCGCGCCGGCCGGCTACACCATGGATCCGCAGGAGAACATCGTCTACGCCGACAAGCACGACAACCAGACCCTCTTCGACGTGATGCAGTTGGCCGCGCCAGAGGAAGCGACGATTGAGGATCGCGCACAGATGGCGCAGCTCGGTCACGCCATCGTGCTGTTGAGCCAGGGCGTGCCCTTCCAGCAGGCAGGCACGGAGCTGCTGCGCTCCAAGAGCTTCGACCGTGACTCCTACAATTCGGGCGACTGGTTCAACTTCCTCGACTTTACCTATCAGGACAACGGCTTTGGCCGCGGCCTGCCCGTCGCCGAGAAGAACGAGAACGACTGGCCGATCATGCAGCCGCTGCTGGCCAAACCCGACCTCCAGCCGGGCGGGAACCTGATCCAGGCGACCAGCGCCAACTTCGCCGACTTCCTGCAGATTCGCTACAGCTCGCCACTCTTCCGCCTGCGCACGAACGACCAGGTCAGGCTGATGCTGCACTTCCACAACGCCGGCGCCGATGCCATCCCCGGCCTGATCGTGATGAGCATCGCCGACATCGGCGAGGGCGAGGATGATGTGGACGCCGACCATGAGCTGGCGGTCGTGTTCTTCAACGCCCAGCCCGACGCCGTCACCTTCACCGATGAAGTGCTGGCGGGCATGGGGCTTGAGTTGCATCCAGTGCTGGCCGCGCGCAGCGACGACCGCTATGCCGAAGCCGGCTACAACGCCGAGACCGGCGCATTCACTGTGCCGGCGCGTAGCGCCGCAGTCTTCGTGGCGGCGGATGTAGCCGAGGACATGGCTGAGCGCTTCACTGCGCTGGACGCGGCGCTCCAGACGGTCCGCGCTGAGCAGCCGCCGCTGGACGAGATCAACGCGCCGGCGGAAGGCGACGCCGCCGAACCGGTCGCGCCCGAGGCTGTCAGCTTCCCCGGCACCATTGGCGCGGCGCTGGGCGGCGCGGACTGGGCGCCCGATGACGCGGCGGTGCAGGCAACCGACCAGGGCGACGGCACTTGGACGCTCACCGGGGAGCTGCCCGCGAGCAGCTACGAGTTCAAGGCCGCGATCAACGGGTCGTGGGACGAGAACTACGGTCTCGACGGCGAGGCGGGCGGCGCCAACATCCCGCTCTCGCTTGCCGCCGATGCTGAAGTGACCTTCCACTACGACCGCGCTACGAATGCGGTGTGGGCAACGGTGGATGGCGAAGTCGTGGCGGGCAGCGAGCCGGGTGCAGCCGCACCTGAAGAGAGCGGCGAGTCGGTTGCGCCCGAAGCTGTCAGCTTCCCCGGCACGATCGGCGCGGCGCTGGGCGGCGCGGACTGGGCGCCCGATGACGCGGCGGTGCAGGCGACCGGTGAGGGGCTAGGCGTCTGGTCGCTCGTTGCCGATTTACCTGCCGGCGACTACGAGTTCAAGGCGGCGATCAACGGAACATGGGACGAGAACTACGGTCTCGACGGCGAGCCAGGCGGCGCCAACATCCCGCTGGCGCTGACCGCCGCCGCCGAGGTGACCTTCCGCTACGACGCCGCCACGCACGCAGTGTGGGCGGAGGTGATGGGGGAGGTCGTGGCGGGGGCAACGCCGGCGGAGTAGAACGGGAAAGAGGATGTTGAGTCCGGCGCGATGAAGTGCCGCGCCGGACTCAACGCCTTTGACAACCAGAGTGTGCGTCTCAGAGCATACATTGCTTGCTTTGTCGCTTTGGGTGAAAGAAGCGACGCAACTGATAAGGAAACCTACATGCAAGGCATCGACACTGACAAGACGTTATCCCCCGAACAGCTCACAGCATTGCTCAGGACATTGCAAGCTCGCTTCGAGCAGCACATGTCTCGCCACCCGAGGCTGGTCTGGGCGGATGTGCAGGCGAAGTTGGCGACCAATCCCGACAAGCTGTGGTCGCTCCACGCGATGGAGGGCACTGGTGGCGAACCTGATGTCGTCGGCTGTGACCAGGCAGCGGGTGAGTACATCTTCTACGACTGCGCTGCAGAAAGCCCGATCGGGCGCAGAAATGTCTGCTACGACCATGCGGGGCTGATGTCTAGAAAAGAAAATCGCCCCGAACACAACGCGTTGGACATGGCGGCGGCGATGGGTATCGAGTTGCTGACCGAAGTGCAGTATCGGGAGCTGCAGACGCTGGGCGAATTCGACACGAAAACGTCGAGTTGGCTAATGACGCCCACTGCGATCCGCAAACTGGGCGGCGCCCTCTTCGGGGATCGTCGCTACGACCATGTGTTTGTGTACCACAACGGTGCGCAATCCTACTACGGCGCCAGGGGGTTCCGTGGCGCGTGCAGGGTGTAGCTCAGGTGGTTTGCTGGCATCCCAAACCGATTGCGCCCTATCATTTACGCAAAGACGACGTTCAACGCGCTTGAGGATCATTTGCGGCGGGTGGGGGCGATTGACGTGCAGCGCGTGTCACCCGACGCGCCATCGCCAGCAGAAGTGCGACCTCGTCGGGCTGCAGCGCTGCGCGATAGGCGAGCTGGCGAAGGGTATGCATCACTGCGTCCGGGTTGTAGCGGAAGAAGTCAATGGCCTGGAGCGCATCCTCACTCGCCGCAAACAGGCGCTCCAGGTGCGCATGCGTAGCGATAGGCGGCGGCGTCAGGGCCGGTGGTGGCAGCGTCATCGTCATGCGGATCTCGTGTAAGAAGATCAGTACGGACTGCGCCAGGTTGAGCGCCGGATACGTCGGGTTGGTGGGCAGCGCCGCCAGCAGGTGACAGCGGCTCAGCGCATGGCGATCCAGCCCGTCGGCCTCGGCGCCAAAGAGCAAGGCGACTGGCCCGACTGCCGTCCGCTGCACCAGCTCCGCCGCCAGCCCGCGCACATCCTGCGTCACGCGGTGACCGGCGTGCGCAATCGCCGCCGTCCCAACGACAAAGTGGGCGTCGGCCAGGGCGGCATCTAGCGTCGTAAAGACCTCGATTCGCGCTATCAGGTCTTCGCAGCGATGCGCCAGCCGCAAGAGATCGTCATCGGTGTACGGCGCTGGCGCCACCAGCCGCAGCCGTTGAAAACCCATATTTTTCATGGCGCGCACAATGGCGCCGATGTTCGTCGGGTTCTCCGGGCGATACAGCACAATCACAACCCGCTCCACCTCTGCAACCTCTCGCGAAGACTCACCAAAGTATCATGGACACCGCTCAATATTGTCGTGATTATATCTCACCGCACCGGACTTGACATCCACCGCCGGTATGCTAGTATGTGACTGGTTGGTCATGTGACCGACCAGTCACATACACTGTGAGGGAGCTGTGCCAACTGCAACTTTCGAGAATCTTCCACCAGCCAAGCGTCAGGCAATCATCGACATTGCCATCGAAGAGTTCGGCGCGCATCCGTACAACGCCGCTTCGGTATCCCGGATCGTTGTGCGCGCCGGGATCGCAAAAGGGAGCGTCTACCAGTATTTTCAGGATAAGCAGGACTTCTTTCTGCACCTGTTGGCGTATGCGACGCAAGCACAATTGTCGCTGCTCGCCAACCTGCCGCCGCCCGACCAGCCGATGGACTTCTTTGCCACGATCCGCTGGCAAATGAGCGCGAGTGTGCGTGTTGGTGTACAGGCGCCACAGTTGGTTCGGCTTTTGCGCCGTGCCGTGGAGGGAAATCTGCCCTTTCAGCCGGAGGTGGAGCGTATACTTGACCGCGCCGGCGAGGGTCACTTCGACCGCCTTCTGCGCGCCGCGCAAGCGCGCGGCGAAATCGCCCCCGACCTTGACCTGGAACTTGCGGCCTACCTTGTGCAGCGCATGACGGGCGAGTTAGGGTTTTTCATCCTGCGCCGGCTAGGGTTGACCCCTGACGACGCGGTCGATGATATTGCGCAGCTTGACACACCGGCAGTCGAGGCCATCTATGATGCGGTGATCGACATCTTGCGCAGCGGTCTTTCGGCACAGGATTCGCCCGAAACGAGGATTGGAGGGAATGTATGAACGTGCTTATTTTGACGCTGGGATCGCGCGGCGATGTTCAGCCGTATGTTGCGTTGGGTCATGGGCTGCAAAAAGTTGGTCACGCAGTCAAGCTGGCAACCGCCGAACAATTCGGCGCTTTTGTCCGCGAACAGGGTCTTGAGTTTGCACCCTTGAGCGGCGAATTTCTCAAGTTGATTGACACTTCGGAGGGCAAGGCCGCCGTCGCTGGCAAGGGCAATGCACTGAAACTGATGCGGGCGGTGAAGCCGATGATGCGGCGGATGATGGATGAAGCATGGAGCGTTGCGGCCGGCAATGATGTCGTGCTCTACCATCCGAAGGCGCTCGGTGGCTACAGCATCGCCGAGAAACTGGGTGTCCCGCCGATTCTTGTGCTTCCGGCGCCGCTCTATTCGCCGACCACTGCGTTTCCCAGCCCGTTGCTGCCCTTCGAGAATCTTGGTGGAATGCTAAACCGGGCAAGCCACCGCATCACCATCTGGCTGGCCTCCGTGTCAATGCGGGGGATGGTCAATCAATGGCGCAAGGAAACGCTCGGGCTTCCCCCACGTAAAGACGAACTGACCTGGCGCGGGCGACCCGTGCTGCGCCTCTATCCTTACAGCCCCGCCATCCTGGCGATACCACCGGATTGGGGCGGGCGCAGCGTGGCAACCGGCTACTGGTTTCTCGACCGCCCCAACGATTGGCAACCGCCTCATGATCTGGTCGAATTTCTGGCGCGCGATACGTCACCTGTCTATGTCGGTTTTGGCAGCATGCCCTCAGAGGATGCTGCTGCCAAGACACGGCTGATCTTGGAGGCGCTACAGCTTTCTGGACAACGCGGCGTGGTAGCCACTGGCTGGGGTGGGTTGAGTGCAAACGATCTACCAGAAACGGTATACTCGCTTGAAGCTGCCCCGCACGACTGGCTCTTTCCACACATGGCGGCTGTCGTGCATCACGGCGGCGCCGGCACCACAGCCGCTGGACTGCGCGCAGGCGTCCCAACGGTGATCTGCCCATTCTTCGGTGATCAACCGTTTTGGGGACGGCGTGTTGCGTCGCTTGGGGTCGGTCCGCAGCCGATCGCACAGAAGAGACTCTCCGCAGAGAAACTGGCGAATGCGCTGCTCACGGTGATCGGTAACAAGACAATGCAGGATCGCGCCGCTGCGCTAGGCGCCGCAATTCGCGGCGAGGATGGGATTGCACGTGCAGTGGCGTTGATTGAGGCTGAAGTGAAGTAAACGACAGCGGGAGTCGTTGCGGGTGGGCAGTTTGATCAGCAACTGCCCACCCGCGTCGTTCATGCGGTTTCGACGGCGGCTGAGGGTTCCCCCTGTTCAATTGGCGTTCCACAATTAGCGCAGAACTTGTGATGCGGCGCCAGGGTTGCGCCGCAGTTCGTGCAGAAGCGCGCCGCGCTGCCATTGACGGGCGCCGCCGGTTGTGTCACCAGGACGCGCCGCCGGCGAGCGATCTCGGCTTCCATGCCCGCGTCTTCGTCAATCGCTGTTCCGGTTGGTTTGACCAGGCGGCGCTTTTCGATCTCGCGTTCGAGCGTGGCGTCCAGCCCGGCGCTCTCCGGCGCCACCTGCTCGATCTGCTGGATGAGGCCGATCGCCTGCCGCCGCAGCCGCTGGTCGTACTGTTGATAATCGGCCTCGCTCATCTTACCGACGCGGTAGTCGAATTCGAGTTCCTTGATCGATGCCAGCACCTGCTCCTTGCGGTGCAGGAGTTCCGTCAGCCGGTCATCCTCGATCAAGACCGGCGCTGGCCCCTTTTTTAGCAGCGGCCATGTCACGGCGGCAATTGCCAGCCCTGACAACAACAATGCAATCAAGATCCCAAGCGTCACCGACATGCTTCCATTCCTTCGTTGATTTGTTCAAGTTCATACACGACCGGCCTGTCAATCGTCGCCAGCAGCGTAGGCAAGACTGCGCACGGCTTCGGTGCGCCGTCGCGCGGAATGTGGCCAGGCCGCAATCAAGGTGCCGATGACAAGCACGATGCCTCCGATCCACATCCACACCGTGAGGGGGTTGACGTAGATCGTGAAGGTGGCGGAGGCGCCGCCATCGTCCCACCCATTCAACACAACGTAGATGTCCTCGATCGGCGACATGTGCAGACCGACTTCGCTGGTCGGCATGTCTGGCGTCTTGTCATAGATGTTGCGCTTGGGGATCAGCGTGCCCACCTGTTTGCCGCTATCCAGGCTGAAAGCATCGACCACGGCGCCAAACTCGATCAGGTTGGCCTCACGGTTGCTCTCCATGCGCTGGAAGACCAGCTCGTAGCGCCCAAGCGTGGTGCTTTCGCCCGCTGCCAGCGTGACGCTGAGCGACTGCTGGTAGAACTCGTTGCCGATCACGGCGACGCCGATCATCGCGATGCCGAGGTGAACGATGTAGCCGCCATAGCGCCGACCGTTGCGGCTCCACAGGTTGACAACGGCGACGAGGAGGTTTTCGCCGGTCGTAGCGCGGCGCGCCAGCGCCCCACGCACATACTCCTGGACGATCACGGCAGCCACAAAGCCACAGATCGCCAACCCGATCACTGGGTAGAGGCTGCGCGCCGCCACGAAGACGAAGATGCCTACCACGATTGCTGCCAGGATGGGGATGGTGAACTGCTTGCGGAAGGCGGTCGCGCTGGTGTGGCGCCAGCCGAGCAAGGGGGCCACGCCCATCAATAGCAGCAGCAGCAGGAAGAGCGGCCCGTTCACCTTGTTAAAAAAGGGCGCCGCCACGCTGATGCGTTCGCCGGTCAGAATCTCGCTAAACATGGGGAAGAAGGTGCCCCACAGCGTCGCAAAGGCGATGCCGGTAAAGAGCCAGTTGTTGGCAAGAAAGGCGGCTTCACGGCTGGAATAGGAGTCGATCGTGTGTTCGCCGCGCAGCAGTGGCAGGCGGTCGAAAAGCAGCCACAAGAAGCCGAACAGGATAATAATGAGAAAGACGAGGAAGTAAGGGCCGACATCGCTGCGTGCAAAGCTGTGAACGCTCTCCAGCACGCCGCTGCGCGTGGTGAAGGTGCCCAGGATCACCAGGAAGTAGGTCAGCCAGATCAGCACCACGTTCCACACCTTGAGGATGCCGCGCTGCTCCTGGATGATGATGCTGTGCAAGAAGGCGGTGCCGGTCAGCCAGGGCAGGAAGCTGGCATTCTCCACCGGATCCCACGCCCAGTAGCCGCCCCAGCCCAGTTCCATGTACGCCCACTGGCTGCCCATGATGATGCCGGCGGAAAGGAACATCCACGGGATGAGCGTCCAGCGGCGTACAGTACGCACCCACTCATTGTCCAGCCGCTTGCTGATCAGCGCGCCGACGGCGAAGGCAAAGGGCACCGCCATGCCGACGTAGCCTAGGTAGAGCATGACCGGGTGGATGATCATCCAGTAATTTTGCAGCAGCGGGTTGAGTCCCTGACCATCTGGCGGCATAAAGCCGACGCGCGCAAAGGGGTTGGCGGCAAAGACCAGCAGGATGAGGAAAAAGAGAGAAGTCGTCAGCAGGACGCTGTTGACAAACGGCATGAGCACTTGATGGTGGCGGCGGTTAGCAAAGGCGACGATGGCGCTGAAGCCGGAAAGCAGCAGACACCAGAAGAGCAGGCTGCCCGCCTGCCCGCCCCACAGCGCCGAAAATTTATAGAAGGCCGGCAGCGCGCGCTCAGAATGGTTCCAGACGTAGCTGAGTTGGAAGGCATCACTCAACAGGCCGTACCACAAAATGGCGGATGCGACCAGCACCAGCCCCGCCACGGCGTAGACGGCGTTGAAACTGCTCTGAATCAGGCGTGTATTGCGGCGATGCCCGCCAAGATAGCCCGCCAGGATGCCAAACGCTGCCAAGACGAGGGCAGTCAGCAGAACCAAATAACCGATGTCAAAGATCATGGTGTGCGTCTCTTTCTCTACGTGTAACTCAGCGTGGGGCGTCTGGCGCGATGCACGGCGCCCTGTCGCGGTTACGGGCGAATCTTGTCCAGCAGCTCGTCCAACTTCGCCTGGCTGACGATCGGGCCGATGACGAGTTCCTGGATATTGCCCTGCGGGTCGATGAAAAAGGTTTCGGGGACGCCTTTGATGCCATACCGCCGGGCGGCGGCGCTCTGTAGATCAGGTCCACTGGGGTAGGTGATGGCGAACTCTTCCAGATAAGCCTTAGCCGCCGGCTCCTGATCCAGATAGTCCAGCCCGATAAAGACGATGCCGTTTGCCTGCTCGCGCCGCCAGGTTGCCTCCAACAATGCCGCTTCATCGCGACAGGGGTCGCACCAACTGGCCCAGAAGTTGAGCACTACGCCCTTACCGCGCAGGTCGTCAAGTGTGATCGTTTCGCCCTCAAAGGTGGTGAAGGTGAACGCTGGCGCGGCGCCGTCAGCGCGCTGCTCGGATTGGGTGGTTTGCACCAACCGCAGCGCTAATAATCCGACAAAGCCGAGCAGGATCAGCACAAAGACGCCCTGCCAGAGACGCACGGCGCGCCGATGTCCGGGTTGGGCAGTAGCCTCCGGGCCTGACAGAGGGTTGGTCGTTTCAGTCATAGTGCTTCAACTCCTCGTCGAGTTGGGTCTGGTAGGCATCGGGCGAGACGGCGGGTGCAGCTTCTGTCTCAGCATCTGGGGCGACAACCATTTTCCGCGTGCGCTGCCAGACGAAGACGCCGCCGCCGATCAGCGCCACAACAGGTAGAATCCACGCCAGCCAGTTGAAGCCTTCCATCGGTGGCTCCCCCATGACTTGCGGGCCGTATTGCGCCACAAAGTAGTCCTTGATCGTCTCTTTGGGTTCGCCTGCAGTGAGTTTCTCGGCGATTACGTCGCGCATCTGCTCGCACGCTTTCAGTTCGCACGCGTCGAGGCGGACGCCGCTGCAGAGTGGGCACCACAACTCGTCCGCCACGTCGCGGACATCGTTGGCGGTCACTGGGGCGGTTGGCGTGGTGCTGGCGTCCTGCGTAAGCCCTGATCGCGTGCTCACAAGTAGGAGCAGCAAGAGCAATATGAAAAACAAGTGTGGTTGGCGACGGAGATTGATGCTTAACATAGGTAAGTGGAAGACAGGTTTTGGACTCGCCGCACAAGTGCGGAACACCGGATTCATGGTGGGGCGTGGCCGGCGTGAGGGTGATTACGCCGCTGCGCCCCACCAAAGCGATTGATGGCAGGCATTATAGCACACCTTTCCAGCAATGGCCGCAACCGCCGGCAATTTCACTCGAATCGCTAATGCTTTGGAGGATGCACCGGGCACGGCGCAAAAAAAGGGGGACGGGCGATCTGTGGTCGCCCGCCCCCGCGATGGCGGAAGCAACTTAGTGTCGTGCGTGGGCTATGGTCGCGTCATGGCCGAGACATCGCCGCCAATATCCTCGATGCTATCGTAGAGGGTCTGGAGGATGTATTGACCGTTGTGCGCAAACGCGCCGGGGTCCTTGCTGGCCCACTGGTAGTTATAGGCGGCGCGCAGCAGGCGTGGCGTCCAGCCGGTGAAGCCATTCTCACGGACAGCCTCTTCTGGATCGGCAACGCCGTTGGCGTTGCTGTCCATGAAGAAGTACGGGTAGGTGTGGCTGTCGTATGCGATCGGCGCACCCAGGGTGTCGGCGGCATAGGTCTGGATGCCTGCAAAGAGTGTCGCGAGCATCGTCTCGACCTCATAGTACAGCCCTTCCTCGTCGTCGCCGTCACCGTCGAAGTCAACGAAGTTATAGCGGATGTCCTGGAGGGTGGCGCCATCCTCGATCTCTTCGTGACACTCGGCGCAGCTGTCCACCTCAACTTCCAGACCGTGGACGCTGTGACAATCCTTGCACTGGTTGCCCTCTTCTTCTTCGCTGTGCTCGAAGAAGCCCAGGTATTCCTTGCCATCGTACTGATACGCACCCTGCGCCTCGGCGCCCCAGACGGTAGCGCCGGCGGCAAAGTAGTGCGGATTCAGGAAGCGGAGACCTTCGGCCTGATCGTCGGGAGCGGCGTCGCCGATGAGACGGTTGACGCTGACGCCTGATTCACGGCCCTGATGGCAGTTCATGCACAGGTTGGTTTCTGGGTTGCCGCCGTCGATCGTGGCGCCGCTGGGGAAGTCCACCGCGCCGGCTTCGTAGAGTGTAAACTCGACCAGGTCGTTATGGCACGTGGCGCACTGGAAGCCGTTGGAGGGTGCCATCGACGTGTTGACGCCTTCCGCCAGCATCTGGGGCAGACCGTCCGCCACGTGGCACTTGGTGCATGAACCTGGCACAACGCCCTCGGCGTCCCAGTGGCGGAACGCTTCTTCCGAACCGGCGAAGTGACCGGCGTCGATGCGACGCATGGCGGTCATGTCCACCGGTGCGGCGACCTTCTCATTCAGACTGGCGATGGAGTCGTACAGCAACTGAATGATGTACTTGCCGCCGTGCATATACGCGCCCGGATCCTTGATCGAGGTCTGGTAGTTGTACGCTGCCTGCAATAGTCGCGGCGTCCACGACGCAAAGCGATTGTCGCCATTGATCTCCGCCTCTTCCAGCGCACCGCTGCCGTCAGTGTCGATGAAGAAGTACGGATGGCTGGCGCTGTCGTAGCCGATCGC
>Ga0114938_1000853_pt1 | contig 22054 bp, 15 predicted proteins | sample AshMeaBigSpring_FD_88675 | JGI IMG/M metagenome (GOLD analysis project Ga0114938, IMG submission 88675) | Groundwater microbial communities from Big Spring, Nevada to study Microbial Dark Matter (Phase II) - Ash Meadows Big Spring | ecosystem: Environmental > Aquatic > Deep subsurface >...
CGACCGCGATGTAAAACGCACTAATGAAAATCCGTCAATCGGTATTATCCTTTGCCCTGAGTCAGACGAAGTGGTGGTGGAATATGCCATGAGCCGAAGCATGAGTCCAACTATGGTTGCAGAGTATAAACGTATGTTGATACCGAAAGAAATAATGCAAAAGCAACTCAATGAATTTTGCAATTTCTTTTTAAAGAATAAGTAGCATTCTCTCACCCTGGAATATGTTGACTCTTGGATAATACACTCATCAAATCAAATGGTTTTACCTCTGGGTTTTCAATATTTTCCTTTCCTTATCTTGCGTATGGATTGTTTTTTCTATAAATTGCACTGTTTATTAGTCGGTTGGTTGAATATTGTTGCACAACTTTATCTCAGGATAGAAATAAGGTTATCAACTCATATTTGATTAATGTATTGATATTCAGATAATAATAAAGTATATTATAATAAAATATATTATAATAAAATATATAATGATTCATTTTTGTTAATTTTAAACAGCTTTTAAATCATGAGAAAAATAGTTCTTACTGCAGCTATGATCTTTACAGCAGTAGTCTCTTCCGCACAAGATTCCGGTTACCAGTTTAATACGATCGTTAATCAAAAAGCAACCTCAGTTAAGAATCAGGCTTCTACCGGTACTTGCTGGTGCTTTGCTGCGACTTCCTTCATGGAATCGGAGCTTATCCGTATGGGTAAAGGGGAGTTCGATCTGTCGGAGATGTATATCGTTAGACAGAAATACATGAATCAGTTGGAAGATAATTTTTTGCGCAATGGAAAAGGAAACATTGGGGAGGGGAGTCTCGCTCATACTTTTAAGAATGCTTATAAAAAGGTAGGCATTGTTCCTGAAGAAGTGTACGCCGGAATTTGTTACGATTCTAAAACTCACAATCATGGTGAACTGACCGGTTATATGACGGCTATTGCCGATGTTGCAGTGAAAAGAAAATCACGCAGTCCTCAATATAACCGTTTGATGAATTATCTTTTTGATCAATACCTTGGGGAGATTCCTCGCCAGTTTGAATATAAAGGGAAGAAGTATACTCCGGAAGGGTTCACTAAAAGTCTCGGATTGAATATGGATGATTATATCGAAATTACTAGTTTTACTCATAAGCCGTATTATAAACCGTTTGCTGTTGAAGTGCCTGATAACTGGGAGCATGAACAGATGTATAATGTGCCGTTGGATGAAATGATTGAGATCATGAATCAGGCTCTTAAAAGTGGTTATACGATCTGTTGGGACGGAGATGTGAGTGAAAAAGGATTCGGCTACAGACATGGTGTGGCGATTAATCCTGAAATAGAGAAGGTGGAGGATTACTCGACGACCGATCGTGCCCGTTTCGAAAAGATGACTTCACAAGAACGGACCAATGAAGCTTTTAAGTTTGCTAAACCTTTCCCTGAAGTGAAGGTTACTCCCGAAATTCGTCAGGAAGGTTATGAGAAGTTTGTGACAACCGATGATCATTTAATGCATATCACGGGTATTGCGGAGGATGAGAACGGAACAAAATATTATATCACTAAGAATTCGTGGAACTCTGATAGCAATAAGTTTGGTGGATATTTGAATATGTCCGAAAGCTATGTAAGAGCTAAAACGATCAGTGTTATGATTCATAAGGATGCTTTGAGTAAAGAGCTCAAGAGGAAGCTAGGTCTTTAATCGTTTTCTGAGTAAAAGAAATAGGCAAAGAGGACAGTCGTGCCAAAGTTCCATTAGTGGCTAATATTGTTGTAGATGGAAAGGGGAAAGCTACATTAGATAATAACATAAAAAGTTCAAATGATATTAAGTTGGACGAGTAAGAGATAATGTTACTTAAATAATTTGTTGATATGATTTTACACCTGCATTGTATAGAAAAGAAATTGTAAAAGACATTTGTCCTATTGTGTCTTACCCAAAATGAGTCCTCTGAATCCGCTGTATCTGACGAAGAAGCACTCTGTCTTTCAGAAGTTGACTTCATTCATTGAGAAATTTAAAGGTATAGGCGGCCAACTCTAAAGGTTGGCTGCCTAATACCGATTATCAATCTATAGTCTGTCCCGTCATTTTGAAATATTTATCAAGGACAAGAAGTGAAATTAATTTCTCACGTTTTTTATTTTTAAATTTCTCTACGTAATCATGTGCATGCGCTATGATTGTTAAAGCTTCTTCGGGATGATTAATATAATAATTCAATCGTTCTTCTAAGTCTGAAAAATCGGGCTTAATTTCGATATAGTGATAATTAGGAATTAAAGTCCCTTCCATAAACCAAGTTTCACAAGTCGGTTTAGGCATCACCGCAATAGAATTTGATGACATGACCCATTTCAAGTTGCTAGCGACATCATTTCCCTCCAACGCCAGAATAAATTTATAGTCCAAATGTTCACGAATCGTCTTTTTCTCACTCTGCCATTCTTTAGGGTCATCTGTATGTTTACTAACATCACCCAAATCACACATTGGATGATTAAAATACATTTCCATAAATAACTTACGCGAAGGCTTCCCTTTTACTTTACCTCTGAAGATAGCCTTGTTCTTCTTATCCTCAAAAGAAAGTTTATCCTTAACAAAAATAAAATGTCTAACTTTATCTAACTTCATCAGAATGGAATTCTGATTGTCATCGGTCAACGGACGACTTTTCACAACCGATGGGAATGAAGGAATAAATGTCACATCACCAGGACAGATCCCCCATTTATAAGATGATGGAAACCAACGAGTGAATTCATAGGAATCAAAAAAATAAACCTTTTGCTTTTTAATGCGATGTTCAGATAAATGATTAGCATCATTAGGTAAGGCCACCTGGCTAGAAAGCTTATTATAATAGTTCACTCGACTTTCAATATAACTCCAATCGCTCCTTAAAGCAACATGCTTTAAAGTAGATCGTAACTTTATTCTAAAAAAGAAATTGGGTATTAAAAGATTGAGATAATTTTTAGCGAAATATATAAATTTAGAATTTTTACCGCTACATAGTTTGTATAACAAATTGTTTTTCATTAGGTGATATTTTTGTAGTGGGTTCTAATTTATTACTATCTCTCTTCAAATTTAGGATAAGAACCCTTACGTCTTAAATTGAAGTTTTTGCTTAGCTCAAAAGTCACATCAAAAAGTTGTAAAATTAAACACTTTTTATATTCATGAGTCCAGTTTAAAAATAAATTTTGTACTTATAGAGCACATTTAGGGCGCAGTAACTTTTACTGTTGATATAAATATTAACTTGACCTTTAAATCCTCAGTCAATTGCTGATTTTTTTAATAATAGATATATTATATTGTTTATCAAAAGGTTATTTGTCTTTTGATGCATGTCAAATATATTATTAAATATCGGCTTTGCAAATAAAATATCAATATACGATGGCAAAAATAGTGCTAAAATGAAATAAATCCAATTCATTCAGTCGAATATTTTACGTAATAGATAAATTTTCCTATTAAGACATGTTTTTCATCCTGGAATACGTTAACTTTATGCTGTTTTTGTTTATGTAACTCATTCTTTACGAAATAGTTAATCTATTATTAACTGGAGTATTGAAAGAAAAGAAATCTTATATTTCTTGTTTATCCAATTAATATAGTTACATTTGAAACCATTTTCTTTGAAATGTAGTGATAATTTTTAATAATAAACATTTTTTGTGACGGTTAAATGTAAGATGAATAATAATCGAATAGCTTCTATTGCCAACTATTTATCGGCGGTTTTATTATTCTTTTTTGGTGTGGTTTATGGCATAAAAAGCAGTTTTATGCCTTATCATGCTGAAGCTTTAGGATGCGGATGGGAAGAGATTGATGGATCAACTCAACTCTTAATTTTGGCACTGATGAGGTGTGTAGCTGGCGGTTATTTGGCTGTATCGGTAGGAGTTGCTGTCATGCAATGTCTTTTTAATCGTTACAAAATTAAAAGTTTGGCTTGGCTGATCTTTGTCTCTGGTTGGATCATTACAGGTTTTTCTGTTTATGCAACCGTATTGGTTCGCATTTATACTCCAGGTAAACCACCGACCGCTTTAGCCATATTCGGTTTATTGCTTTTTGTCGTGGGGCTGTTTTTTAATCTTAAGGGGCTTCGTGCCAATGATTCACAAAAGAGTTGAGGAAATAAATATATGAATAAACAGTCTGTACCTATAAATTTACTGGATAAGGTAAAATACGAGTTGAATCAAAGAGATCGATTTCAATATTTTTTTACTTATTATATTGTTGATGGACAACTTGATAGCAACCGACTTGAGGAAGCTGTAGATGAAGTTTATAAAGCTAATTATAAATTGAATCAACGACTCATTTGGAGTGCCGGAAGATACAAGTATGTGCCGTACGATTTCAAACGGGTTTTTCATGTGATGGAAGCGAGTGATGAGGAGGTGGATAATCCGGCTGCTTGGCTGGAGAACCAAGCGACGAACTGTATTCGTAGTTCGGACGAAGCTCCCTTGATTGTACAGCTCATTCGGTCGGAAAATCGGACTCTTTTGATCTTGTTGCACCATCATATTTATTATGATGGCTCTAGTGCTTATGCTTTGTTCAATCAGTTGATCGGTTTTTATAATGGTGAACGTCCGGAGCTTTTAACCACTCTTGATGATCGAGATGTATTAAAAAATAAAATACCTAAAAGGGACTCTTTCTCTGCCGTTCGGAAATGTTTTTTTGTAGCTAGTCATTTGATGAAAAGCATCTATTATCTTTCGTCGTTGAATGCTGTACGGAAAATATATAAACATAATTCGTTCGACAAGGTGTGTTACCGATCGCTTACCTTACCTCTTCAATCGAAATCGGATGTTTATTCGTCCAATAGTGCCATCTGTGCAGCTATTGCAAAGGCTTTTCTGGCAATTAAAGGCGACTTAACCGATCAAGCGGTATCGATAGCAATACCTGCTAATTTTAGAAATGCCAATCAACAGTCGCTGTTTGGTAATTTGGTTTACAGCATATCTGTTAAACTTGAAAATGAGGACGTCAATATGATGGCTCAGGTGGTGAATCGCAAAACGGCTTTGTTTAAGAATCCTTATCGGGAATGGGCGGCTTACCAGTTGTTTTATAAGTTAACTGATCGCAAATCGAAGAATGACCTGATTAAGACGTTCGCAAAGATCAGCAATAAACATCATTTTTATGTCACGAACCTTGGCGACTTTCAGAAAAAATATACTTCTTTCTTTAAAGCATGTAGGTTGCGGTCGGCCGGTGGATTTAATTTCCCTATTCAAGAAAATTACGGTCTTATCTTTACCATAGTACCTTATGGGGAGGCTTTTTCGTTAGGTTTGTCCTTCGACGAGAGACTTTTTACGGACAAGGAGATTGAACGCTTTGAATCGGAATTGATCACTGCTTTTGAATTCTTGGAGCCAATTAAATAGAATGATAGGTAGTAAATCAGGTCGAACTCCATAAGGGAATTCGACCTGATTTTTAACACAAGAACGTGAAATAAAGGGATTCATGTTCTCATCTGTTCCTTTACAAGGGTGCGTTACACTGTAAATATCTTATCTGTCAACGGTAATAATAGTTGGCTGATAAGCTGGATCGTTGTAAAGCCCGGTCGGTTGCCGGTAGATTATTTTTGTATGGTTGCGATAAGCTCGTCTACAGTCACCGGTTTTTGATCGCCCGTTTCCATATTCTTAAGCATAACTTTTCCTTCGTTCATCTCATTCTCACCTACAATAGCCACAAAAGGAATGTTCTTCGCATTGGCATAGCTCATCTGCTTTTTCATCTTTGCTGAATCAGGGAATATTTCCGAGCAGATTCCTGCCATGCGTACTTTAGCAAGCATCTGCATAGAGTATGCGGCTTCTTTTTCTCCGAAATTAACAAAAAGTAGTTGCGTTCCGTTCACCGCCTCTTTGGGATACAGGTCAAGTTGATTGAGTACATCGAAGATACGATCTGCTCCGAAAGAGATTCCTACACCTGATACTCCCGACATGCCAAATACTCCGGTTAAGTTGTCGTAACGACCGCCACCGGTAATGCTTCCAATCTGTACATCAAGCGCTTTCACTTCAAAGATGGCACCTGTGTAATAATTCAAGCCACGGGCAAGAGTCAGATCTAGTTCGATCTCATTTTTTAATTCAGATGCTTCTAAGGTATTTAGGATAAATTCACTTTCCTCTACTCCCTTGAGTCCTATTTCGCTAGAAGATAAGACCTCTTTTAGTACCGCTAGCTTTTCTGTATTCGTACCACTCAACAAGATGATGGGTTGGAGTTTGGCAATTGCTTCATCACTGATTCCTTTCTCACGAAGTTCGGTGTTCACATTCTCCAAACCGATCTTATCGAGTTTGTCGATTGCTACAGTGATGTCTACTATCTTATCGGCTTCTCCAATGATCTCAGCAATTCCTGAAAGAATTTTGCGGTTGTTTATTTTGATACAGACGCGGATATCAAAACGGCTAAATACGGTATCGATAATCTGCATCAGTTCGACTTCATTAAGTAGAGAGTCACTTCCTACCACATCGGCATCACACTGATAAAACTCACGGTAACGTCCTTTCTGAGGACGGTCGGCACGCCATACGGGTTGGATCTGGTATCGTTTGAATGGGAAAGTGATCTCTTCGCGGTGCATCACTACATAGCGTGCAAAGGGAACAGTTAGGTCGTATCGCAAGCCTTTTTCGCAAAACTTACTAGCTAACTTTGTGGCATTACGGCTCAGTAATTCTTCATCGGTGATACCAGAGAAGTAATCGCCGGAGTTTTGAATTTTGAATAGAAGTTTATCACCTTCTTCTCCATACTTGCCCATCAGAGTGGAAAGCATTTCCATAGAAGGAGTTTCTATTTGTTGAAAACCATACAAATGATATACATCACGAATCGTATTGAATATATAGTTGCGTTTCGCCATTTCCACAGGCGAAAAATCACGAGTTCCTTTAGGTATACTTGGTTTTGCTGCCATAATTTTATTGCTGTTTATTTATTTGTTGCAAATTTACAGTAAATTTCTGAGTATCGGAACATAGGGATAGCTTTTTCGGTGAAAAATGGATCAAACTCACTTATGATATTTATTAAAAATATTTTTTTTTGTTCATTATTTGGCCATTTTACGACCAAGCATCTATTTTAATTTTGAGTATTTAGATGACTTCCAAATCGTTATTTTCAACGATAATCAAAACAAAATTTGCATAAATGGTAAAAAATCACCAATATTGTATCCCAAAGTAACACATGACGCTAAATACACGAGTTTTTTTGATACATAATTATAATAGTACAATGAAAAGTTATTACGGGATTCTGTTTTTTATGCTTTGTTTTTTAAGCGGTTGTAACTCTGTTTCTACTAAATCACTTCTCTATGATCCGGGTATATCTGAAGAACTTGCTCGTTTGCGCAAGCAAGAGGTGAGGGAGTTGAAATATGAACTGTTTTTCTCCATTCCCAAAGAGAAAACCACGCCTATTGAAGGTAACATTGTAGTCCGTTTTAACTTGCAAAAAGCTCAAGAAGTCATCTTAGATTTTAGAGAAGAGCAAAAAAATATCAAGACGATCACTTCTAATGGGAAAATGGCTGTTTATCAATTTATCAATGAACACATCATCATCCCTAAAAAATATGTAGTTAAAGGTCATAATGAGATACAAATTCGTTTTACAGCCGGCAATCAGTCACTAAACCGTAATGATGATTTTTTGTATACTTTACTGGTGCCCGACCGTGCGCGTACCGTCTTTCCTTGTTTCGAACAACCCAATCTTAAAGCGGAATTTACTTTGACTCTCGAGGTTCCTTCTGAATGGAAGGCGGTCTCAAACACGTATCAGACAGAGGAGAAACCGGAGAAGAATGATCGGAAAACAATCTATTTTGCTCCTACAGAACCTCTGAGTACTTATCTTTTTTCTTTTGTAACAGGCAAACTTGAAAAACGTGAATATAAAGAAGGGAAACGTACTATCTCGGCTTATTACAGGGAAACGGATCCTAAGAAAGTAGCTCAGTTGGATACTATTTTCAAACAAGTAGTCTCTTCGCTGAATTGGCTGGAAGAGTATACGGGCGTCCCTTATCCTTTTGCTAAATACGATTTTATCATCCTTCCGGGATTTCAATATGGGGGAATGGAGCATACCGGGGCTACCTTGTATAACGATAACCAGATGTTTTTGAGTGAGCACCCCACGCCCGACGAGGAATTACGCCGCACCCAACTGATCGCACACGAAACGGCTCATATGTGGTTTGGCGATCTTGTGACAATGGATTGGTTTAATGATGTTTGGACAAAAGAGGTGTTTGCTAATTACTTTGCGGCAGCTATCACCGAGCCTCTATTCCCTAATGTGAATCATGCTTTGAATAGAATGAGGGTCTTTACTGCTTCTTCACTTTCGGAGGATCGCACTTTGGGAACAACCTCTATCCGACAACCACTGGATAACTTGCGTAATGCCGGACTGATCTACGGACAAATCATTTATAATAAGGCTCCCGTGATGATGGCAAAGATGGTTGAACTGATGGGCAAAGAAAATTTCCGTAACGGCATTCAAGAATATCTTAAAACGTATGCTTATGGTAATGCTACCTGGGATAATCTGATCAAGATCCTTGATGCAAAAACGGAGGTCGATCTGGCTGCATTCAGCGATACTTGGGTTAATCAAAAAGGAATGCCTACTGTTACTTTTGAAATTACCGGCAAGCAGTTGGTTATCAAACAGAAAGATCCTTATGGAAGGGGACTGAATTGGCCGCAACGATTTAATGTAACTCTTTGCGGTGTAAAAGATAGTACGATTGAAGTTCAACTAACGGACGAGCAGGTTGTTTTGGAGTTGCCCTTTGAGGTGACTCATATCCTTCCTAATAGCGATGGAAGAGGATATGGGTTGTTTATACCCGACAAAGGTAGTTTGTCGTGGTTGCTTGAACATTGGCAAGAGATCAATGACGATACTTCCAGATATGCTCATTTGATGATCTTATTTGAGAATTACTTGGCTAAGAACATTGCCGATGATGCTTGGATGAAAGCTCTCTTCAATGGCATAAAGGTCGAGAAGAATCCTTTGACAGCTTCTTCGATAGCGGGACTTTTTGCTTCTCCTTTACGTGCTACTCCACAAGATAAAAGGGAGAGTGTTGAACTTGAACTGTATAAGTTGAGTGAGGAGCATCCTATCACTTCATGCCGGATGCAATTGCTTCGCATGCTCATCTATCAGAATGCATCGGATAAAGTAAGAGATAAACTTTACAATGTATGGCAAAATCGCTCGAATAAGTTGCTTAATGAGCGCGATTATATCTCTTTAGCGTATGAGCTATCTCTTAGAATGCCGGATAAGAGTCAGCAGATTTTGGCAATGCAACGTTCTAGAATTACTGATCCCGACCGTTTACGTGAATTCGACTTCATCGCTCGGGCAATGAATCAGGATCCAACTCAGTTGGACTCTCTCTTTCAGTCACTCCTTCAAGCGGATAATCGTCGCATTGAGCCTTGGACAGCTTCTGTATTAAGCTATCTAAATCATCCTTTGAGACAAAAAACTTCGGTTAAGTATATCCGACCGGGCTTGGAAATCTTAGAAGAAGTGCAACGAACCGGAGATATCTTCTTCCCTCGTAATTGGGTAAGTGCGCTTTTAGGTGGTTATCATAGCAAGGCTGCTTATCTCGAAGTGAAGAGCTTTTTGGACAATCATCCCAATTATCCTCCGTTATTGAAGAATAAGATTTTGCAGGCTGCCTATCCTCTTTATAGAGAATTTGGTCCAACCAAACCGTTGTAAGTCGGCGCTGCTCTTCATAGACAAAAACATTTTTGAGTAAAAGGGTGATCAATGATACCATCAGGTCCGTTGATCACCCTTTTATTTTATTCTTATAACTCTTGGGAGACATTCCCATCACTTTATTGAAAAGTCGGGAGAAATAGTAACAGTCGTCTATCCCTATTTTGTAGCATACCTGATTGATCTTCATGTCTGTAAAATCAAGCAGGTTACAAGCATGTTGAATCTTCAGACGATTGAAGTAGTTGAGTGGTGAGCAGCCTGTCCGTTTGTTGAATAGCGAAGAGAAATGTGAGGAGGAGTAGCCAATATGTTGGGCAATCTCTTCTATCGACAATTTTCGATCAAGGCTCTCTCTCATGAAGTGAATTGCTGCATCAACAATGTCTTCCGATAGAGGTGACTCTGCTGCATTCCGATAAGCATATAGATAAGCAATGGATCCTAGGAAATGATGAAAAGCCGAGCAGGCATATAGCAAATTTTCTTTGCTGTATCCCATCTCGAGTATGTGGTAAATCTCTTCAAATAGATCGATCCGATACTCTATCCGTGATTGAGTGGTTAGTTTGATCTCAGTAGGAGTAAGTAGTTTTGTGGCATATGATTCTGCAATCTTTCCTTTGAAGTGTACCCAATAGATCGTCCATGGATCACTTTCGTCCGCCCCATAACAATGGGGAATGTTGGCAGGAAGAATGAAACATTGATTTTTTTCAATCGTATAGTAGTTGTCTTTGACTTTATACCAACCTCGTCCTTCGACACAATAGATCAGTACAAATTGTGGAATGGGAATGATACGCTCTCTAAAATGATGATTCGCATGTGGGTAATACCCCATGTCGGTAATGTAGAGCTGTGAAGCGATCGGGTCTTTTTCCATGTCATGCAGAATGGAATTGGGAAGTATAAGTGCCCGTTCACCCATAAATCCATTTTTGCGTTTAATCATATTTTGATACAGCATCAAGAGTGGACAAAGATAGATCTTTATTAGGAATATACCTAATCTTTTTATCTCTATAGTTGAAATGTCGATCTTGCTCAAATCAGAGAATAATCTATCTTTATATTTGTTTCGTCTATTTTTATAGCCACAAAATAGACGTTCCTTTGTTCCAAAAATAAAACTAATTACATGAAAACAACAACAACAAAATTTCTTCTTTTTATTTGTTTTGTTTCCGCATTAGGTGGACTTTGTTTTGGATATGACTGGGTCGTTATTGGTGGAGCGAAAATTTTTTACGAACCTTTTTTTAATATTGAATCTTCGGCTGCTTTACGTGGGTGGGCTATGAGTAGTGCTTTGCTTGGCTGTTTAGTCGGCGCTTTATGTTCGGGAACATGGAGTGATAAGTATGGGAGAAAAAAACTTCTCATCGTAGCCGCTGCATTGTTCTTCATATCAGGTGTCGGAACAGGGATAGTCGATTCTTTCTCTTGGTTTGTTTTTTACCGAATTGTTGGAGGACTGGGTATCGGTATCGCTTCGAATATATCACCTATATATATCGCAGAAGTCTCTCCGGCACATTTACGCGGACGCTTAGTGTCGCTCAATCAGTTGACGATTGTTCTAGGTATCTTGGCAGCCCAATTAATCAACTGGATGATCGCCAATAGCTACGACCAAACGGGAGGTATGCTTTCGCAAGAGAGCATTGAATGGGCTTGGCGCTGGATGTTCTGGGCAGAAGCTGTACCTGCTTTTGTCTTTCTTATCTTGGCCTTTGTCATTCCTGAGAGTCCGAAATGGCTTCAGTCGAAAGGAACAGTTGAGAAATACGACTTTAAGCAACTGTGGCAACCGCATGTACGCAAAGTCTTGATATTAGGTATCGTTTTGGCTGTATTCCAACAGTGGTGTGGTATTAATGTTATTTTCAACTATGCACACGAGATCTTCTCGGCAGCTGGTTATCAAGTGTCCGACGTCTTGATGAATATTGTGATTACGGGAGTTACGAATGTGATTTTCACTTTCGTGGCGATCTATACAGTCGATCGCTGGGGACGACGCTCTTTGATGCTGATGGGCTCTATCGGTCTGGCATTCATTTATCTGGTGATGGGTACTTGTTACTTTATGGGTATCAGTGGATGGATCATGTTGATTCTCGTAATGATGGCCATCGCTTGTTATGCTATGTCGTTGGCACCGATCGTTTGGGTGGTACTTTCAGAAATCTTCCCTCTCAAAATTAGAGGTACTGCAATGGCTATTTCTACTTTCTTCTTGTGGGTTGCCTGCTTCATCCTGACTTATACTTTCCCTTTACTGAATGAATGGTTACAAGCTTCGGGAACGTTTTGGCTTTATGGAGTGATCTGCCTTGCAGGCTTCTTCTTCATCCGTATGAGATTGCCGGAGACAAAAGGAAAGAGCTTAGAAGAGATTGAACAAGATTTAAAGAATTAAAATAGATACAGAAGTATGAGTACGAAAGTTAAGGTGTGGGAAGAAGAAGTGATCATTCCCACCTATGGTATAGGAAAATCTGAAAAGAATCCTATGTTTTTTGAAAAACGCGTTTATCAAGGTAGTTCGGGAGCTGTTTATCCTTATCCTGTGATAGAGAGTATATCGGATGTGTGTGAAGATAAATATTACCATGCCGTATATCTGGAAAATGAATATATTAAAGTGATGATTCTTCCTGAACTCGGAGGACGTGTTCAAATGGCTTACGATAAAATCAAAGAACGTCATTTTATCTATTATAATAGTGTAATTAAACCTGCTTTGGTGGGTCTAACCGGTCCGTGGATCTCGGGAGGTATTGAGTTCAACTGGCCCCAACATCATCGCCCTAGTACTTTCCTTCCGATCGATTTCTCCATTGAGGAGTGTGAGGATGGAAGCGCGATTGTTTGGGTGAGCGAACGGGAACGCATGTTCCATCAGAAAGGTATGGCCGGATTTGTGTTACGCCCGGGATGTGCTCGCTTGGAAATTCAAGGCAAACTCTATAACCCGACCCCTGTTCCTCAAACTTTCTTGTGGTGGGCTAACCCAGCTGTGGCAGTGAACGATTTCTATCAATCGGTTTTCCCCGGTGATGTAAATGCTGTATTCGATCATGGTAAGAGGGATGTCTCAAAGTATCCGATTGCTACCGGTACTTATTATAAAATGGATTATTCGGCTGGTGTGGATATTTCGAAATACAAAAATATCCCGGTACCTACTTCGTATATGGCTATTCGCTCGGATTATGATTTTGTAGGTGGCTATGAAAACGACACCAATGGCGGTCTTCTTCATGTGGCTAATCATCACATCTCTCCGGGTAAGAAACAATGGACTTGGGGGAATGGCGATTTCGGTCAGGCTTGGGATAGAAACTTGACAGATAGTGATGGGCCGTACATCGAATTGATGACTGGTATTTATACCGACAATCAGCCCGACTTTACCTGGCTTCAACCTTATGAAGAAAAAGTGTTTACACAGTATTTCATGCCTTACCGCGAACTGGGCGTCGTTAAAAACGCTACTGCTGATATTCTGATGAATGTTGTTCCTGATGGAAAAGGTGGAGCAACGCTGAAACTGTTGGCTACTTCTGTTCAAAAAGAGGTGCATGTATCTATTGTTGCAAATCTAAATAGATTGATGGATGAAAGTATTGATTTGTCGCCTGAAGAGGTTTTTGAGAGAAACTTCGAACAGGTAGATGCAAATGATATTTCAGTCATTATCTATTATGATCATTACAATAAAAGACTTGCTTGGGTTAAACAATCTGATGAAGTGATGCCAATTCCCGAACCTGCAAAACCGGCTTTGAAACCGCAAGATGTTCGTTCGAATGAACAACTTTATCTCACGGGATTGCATCTGGAACAGTATAGACATGCTACTTATCTGCCTACCGACTACTATCTGGAGGCATTGCGCCGTGATCATACCGATGCACGTTGTAATAATGCCATGGGGTTGTGGTGGATTAGAAAAGGAAAATATGCTGAGGCTGAGACTTATCTAAGAAAAGCAATTGCTACTCTCACTGAACGTAATCCGAATCCTTATGATGGGGAAGCCTATTATAACTTGGGCGTGGCTCTGAAATATCAAGATAATTTGTTGGGCGCTTATGATGCTTTCTATAAAGCTTGTTGGAATGCTGCTTGGCAGGACGCCGGGTATTTTGCTTTAGCACAAATCTCCGCTTCATTAGATAATTGGAAAGATGCTCTCCATGAAATTAATTTGTCACTGGCTCGTAATTCGGTGAATCATAAGGCTCGTCACCTCAAAGTGATTATTTTGAGACAATTGGGTATGTATCAGGAGGCAAGAGAACTAATTACTGAATCGCTCCAACTCGATCGATTTAATTTTGGTTGTCGCTTTGAACGTCTTTTGTTGGATGAGAACGAACGTGTGGGACAGGAGATGGGACTTACCGATCTTTCTAATTTGCTTTATAGAGATATCGATTTGTTTCAGAACCGAACCGGTCGTTTGGATGAAGAGACTACCCGCTTGATGCGTGATGATGCTCGCAATTATGAAGAGCTTGTGTACGACTATATGCAAACAGGTGATCTTGAGGCTGTATTAGAGGTAGTTCGTGTGGCAGAAATGAATTTGTCTACAGTTACTCCGATGTTATACTATTGTAAGGCTTCGTGCCATCAATATTTCGGCGAATATGAACAAGCTATAGCTGCAGCCCTTCAAGGTGAAAAACAACCGGATGATGAGTTTTTCCCGAACTCTCTTGATGCGTTGAAGGTACTTCGATCTATGCAAATGATAGATGCTGATCTTCCAAAATCACTTTATCTATTAGGTAATATTTGGTATGATAAACGACAATATAAGGAGGCTATCGAGGCTTGGGAAAGAGCTAATGAGATCAACTCGAACTTACCGGGTGTATGGCGTAATCTGGCATTGGCATACTTTAATAAGTCGGAGAAGAAAGAGCTTGCTGCTCGGTGTCTAGAGAGGGCATTCGAATTGGATCATTCCGATGCACGTATCTTAATGGAGCTCGATCAGCTTTACAAACGCATGAATGAATCGCCTGATAGACGTTTGAAACTTCTTGATAAACACCTCAAAGTGGCTTTAAGTCGGGACGATTTATATCTGGAATATGTTACTCTACTCAACTTAAAAGGACGTTGCAGAGAGGCAATGGAGATGCTAGATGCTCATAAGTTCCATCCTTGGGAAGGGGGAGAAGGCAAAGCTCCGGCTCAATACCAATATGCGAGAGTAGAACTTGTAAAACAGTGTTTGAAAGAAAAACGTTACGAAGAAGCTCTTTCACTGATTGAAGAGTGTTTCGTTTACCCTCCTCATCTGGGTGAAGGGAAATTACCTGGCGCACAAGAGAATGATTTCTATTTTTATCAAGGATGCGCTCTTGAAGGGTTAGGTAAGCAGGCTGAGGCTCATGCTTGCTTCGAGAAGGCTGTATTAGGCGATTGCCAACCCACAGCAGCTATGTATTACAATGACCAAAAACCTGATAAGATCTATTATCAAGGTTTGGCTTTCCTAAAATTAGGTCGTGAAGATAAAGCGCGCAGTAAATTTAATAGTTTGATTGCGTATGGCGAGAAGCATGTGTTTGATAAGTTTACAATGGATTACTTTGCTGTATCATTACCCGATTTACAGATTTGGGAAGAAAACATGGATAAGAAGAATGTTTTGCATTGTAACTACCTGATGGCTTTAGGGCATCTAGGGTTAGGAAATAAGATCGAAGCTGAGCGTTGTTTCAATGAAGTGAAACGTCTAGATCAGAACTTTTTGTTCTCTATCTATGATCTTGATTAAAACATCATAAAAAGCGATTCTCTACAAAAGTTGTTTTGCAAGAGTCGACCATATGTATTCTGCAGAGATTTCAAAGTATCTCTGCAGAATATTTTTTATGGTTAGTCGGTTGAATGTTTTATCAAATTATTTTAGTAAAATCACTTCATAGTCCCACAAGGAGAGACTCATATCGACACATCCATTTGATTTGAAACATACCTTTTCATCATTCAATAGGAGGGACTGTTCATTCCAACCGGGAACCAACCTTCCCGTTGCATTGACTACGCGGTGACAAGGAAGATTTACCGATTCGGGCAGATGCTTCAATGCACGTCCTACCATCCGAGAGGCTTGTGGTTTGCCTATTAATCGGGCGATTATCCCATAGGTACAAACTTTTCCTTCTGGGATATTTTTTACAATCTCGTATACATCCCTGCAAAAGTTTTCATCTACTTTTCCTTTATCTGTTTTATAATCTTTCACCATACTGTTTCTTAATGTCTAAAAATTGAAGTTCCATCTTTCATTGTCTTACTATTCCTATTTATTGGATGCTTGTTTTCGATCGTACATAATGATATAATCGTACTTAATAAACTTATCATAGCCGGATCTGGTAAAGCTGGATCTCGAATAGGCAGGAACTCCTTTAGCTCCCCTATTATTTTCTATCGTTTTCTCATGGATGCTGCTTTGTTGATTGTGAATCATGTGATCTTCGATGCTATACTTTTCCTTGCAAACAGATTGGTTTAGTTTCTTTTCATTAATTATAGCTTGTTTAGGAGTTATTGTGGGTAGAAGTACTTGTTTGAGCAGGGTATGGTACGAGCCGTCGTATTCACACCAAGTAGCATCACTCAAGGTGTAAAGGCGATAAGTTGACTTCATCCAGTCGGGCTTAATTAGGATCACTTTTTCATAAATTTCGATGGTTGTTTTTCGATATACTTGATCGTAAATAGCAACAACTGTACGACCATTGATCTGTTCTTTAATTTGGACTGACCATTTCTTGCTGCTCATAATCTCCTTGGCTATTTCGGTCAGCTTTTCTCTAATTTCAAAATGTATAATCATGGTTTTTACCTGTGGGTCAGGATTTTATTGATTACCCCTCGTTCTATGAACATAGTATAAAGTTAATCAATACTAGAGATAGAAACAAAAATATAACTAGTTTCTTCTTTTTTTCTGCGATAGATCGAGGAAATGTGTTAGTTTTTTCTTAAATATGCAACAAAATACTAAAGAACTTAAGATCTATGCAGAAGAGAATCCAAAAAAATTACATTATTTATGTTCTCATGTTAGTCATTTTCGGAGGACTTATTTATGTGGCGATTGAAGCTGGAAGTCGTTTTGCCCATCATGCTGTGGAAAACGTGAATAAAATAGATGCTTCCCCCTTTACTCTGTTTACCAATTTTTTGATGGATAATCTGCATCATCCGCTGACAATTCTTCTTATCCAGATCATTGCCGTTTTATTAATGGTACGCCTTTTTGGGTATTTATTTAATTATATGGGGCAGCCGGGAGTGATCGGTGAGATCGTTGCCGGCATCGTGTTGGGTCCTTCCGTATTGGGCCTCTTCTTCCCTGATGTTTTTAATTTCCTTTTTCCCGCTAGTTCGTTGACAAACCTCGAACTGCTTAGTCAGGTGGGCCTCATACTCTTCATGTTTGTCATCGGTATGGAGCTCGATTTCAGTGTCCTGAAAAATAAGATCAACGAAACATTGGTGATTAGTCATGCAGGTATATTAGTTCCGTTCTTTTTGGGAATCTTATCTTCCTATTGGATTTATGAAAAATATGCAGCCTCTCAAACTGCATTCTTGCCTTTCTCCTTGTTTATAGGTATTTCTATGAGTATCACAGCTTTCCCGGTATTAGCCCGTATTATTCAAGAACGTAACATGACTAAAACTCCTTTAGGGACGTTGGCGATTGCATCCGCTGCAAACGATGATGTTACGGCATGGTGCTTATTGGCTATTGTGATAGCTATTGCAAAAGCCGGAACTTTTGCCAGTGCTCTTTATGGGGTGGGACTGACTATACTATACATTGTGATCATGTTCACTGTTGTTCGCCCGTTCCTGAAGAAAGTTGGCGAAGTATATGCCAATCAGGAAGCCATCAACAAAACATTCGTGGCTTTTATCTTATTGATTCTTATCATCTCTTCGTGTACAACTGAGATAATTGGTATTCATGCCCTTTTTGGCGCTTTCATGGCTGGTGCGGTGATGCCTTCGAACTTGGGTTTCCGGAAAGTGATGATGGAGAAAGTCGAGGATATTTCTTTGGTTTTCTTCCTACCTTTGTTTTTTGCCTTTACAGGTCTTCGTACTCAAATCGGCCTGATCAATAGTCCCGAACTTTGGGGAGTTTGTGCATTACTTGTCACTGTAGCAATTGTTGGCAAACTAGGAGGATGCTCTATCGCTTCGCGCTTGGTAGGCGAGTCGTGGAAGGACAGTCTGACCATAGGTACACTGATGAACACACGTGGATTGATGGAACTTGTTGCGCTAAATATTGGTTACGAAATGGGGGTACTTCCTCCCTCTATATTTGTGATTTTGGTGATTATGGCCTTGGTAACTACGTTTATGACCACCCCTCTTTTGCATCTGGTTGAACGATATTTTGTGCATCGCGAAGTGAAATCATCTTCTAAACAGAAATATATCTTTTGCTTCGGACGACCGGAATCAGGACGTAATCTCCTTACCATTTATCACTTGTTGTTTGGCAAAGAACTGAAGAAAGAGCAACTGATTGCTGCACACTATACCGTAGGAACAGATATCAACCCGATTAATGCTGCCCACTTTGCAAAGGAAAGCTTTGTTCCGCTCAATCAGAAAGCAACCGAGTTGGGCATTTCAGTTGAAAACTATTATCGGGTAACCGATAAACTAGTACAGGAGATGATCACTTTTGCTAAAAATGAACAGCCTAACATGCTCCTTTTCGGTGCCAAAAACCGTTCGCAAGCTGATATGTCGGGTACTCCAGGGGTTGCTCTTTGGCTCTCTCTCTTGCGGGATAAAGTGGATGAGGTCATCGAACAGGTGAAATGTCCGGTAGCTGTATTCCTGAATCGTAATTATCGTGAAGGATCTACTGTGAGTTTTGTGCTTGGAGGTATGATTGATGCTTTTCTTTTTCCCTATATCGAGAAGATGTTAAGCAACGGTCATCTGATCCGTTTGTTTATTTTTGAAACGCAAGACGAAGTGTTTCGTGAAAAAACCGAAAGATTGATACAACAATATTCACAACAAATAAAAGTTGTTTTGTTTGGGAAAGTAGAAGATCTGATAACGGATGATAAAGACGGTTTATTAATTGTCAGTCATCTTTCGTATTCCAAACTCACAGAAGATGAAAACATGATTGAAGAGTTGTCATCGCTACTTGTTATCAGACAAAATCAGGATGATAAGGGTGAGTAATGCTGAAACATCCATAAGAATAAATGATTTTTTGATATTTTAAGACCCAATTAAAATGACGATACGGTAGGATTAAAGATAATTCTATATCTTTGTCATTCCAAACAATTAATTAAAAAAAGAATGAAAAAGGCTTTACTTTTTGCAGCTTTAGGTCTTTTAAGCCTAAGCACATTTGCACAAAATGCGAAACCCGAAGAGGGCTTTGTTTTCACGACAGTGAAGGAAAATCCAATTACATCTACTAAAAATCAAAATCGTTCAAGTACTTGTTGGAGCTTCTCCGGACTTGGATTCCTTGAGTCTGAATTACTTCGTACCGGTAAAGGCGAGTACGATTTCTCGGAGATGTTTGTTGTTCATCATACAATGGTAGATCGTGCTGAACGTTATGTACGTTTGCATGGCGACAATTCTTTCTCTCCCGGAGGAAGCTTTTACGATATTATCTATTGTATGAAGCATTATGGACTTGCTCCTCAGGATGCAATGCCGGGCATCATGTATGGTGACTCTCTTCCTGTTCACAATGAATTGGATGCAGTGGCTGGTGCTTATGTAAATGCGATTGCTAAAGGAGATTTCAAAAAGTTAAGTCCGGTATGGAAAAAAGGTATTAGCTCTATTTATGATACCTATTTAGGTGCTTATCCTGAGAAGTTTACTTACAAAGGAAAAGAATATACTCCGATGACTTTTGCTAAATCATTGGGATTAAATCCGGATGATTATGTATCATTGACTTCATATACTCACCATCCGTTCTATACACAGTTTTCAATTGAAATTCAAGATAACTGGCGTAATGGTTTGTCGTACAATCTTCCGATGGATGAACTTATGGCTGTAATGGACAATGCCGTGAAAAAAGGATATACTTTTGCATGGGGTAGTGACGTTAGCGAAGATGGTTTTACACGCGATGGTGTAGCTGTGGTTCCTGATGCTGACAAAGCAGCAGAACTTTCAGGATCGGACATGGCACGTTGGACGGGACTTACTGCATCGGACAAACGTAAGGAGCTGACTACAAAACCAGCACCTGAAAAAGAGATCACTCAAGAGATGCGTCAGGAAGCTTTCGACAATTGGCAAACTACAGATGATCATGGTATGCTCATCTATGGTATCGCTAAAGATCAGAGCGGAAAAGAATATTTCATGGTGAAGAACTCTTGGGGAAAAGCTGGAAAATATAAAGGTTTGTGGTATGCTTCTAAAGCATTCGTTGCCTATAAAACAATGAACATACTTGTTCATAAGGATGCCCTTCCTAAGGAAATTGCTAAAAAGTTAGGTATCAAATAAAATATATAGTTTTTGATTCTACTCATTCCGACCGGCAACTCATCTGAAACGAATTGCCGGTCTTTTTTTGTGTCTATATCTATTATATTCTTATATTTGCTTTTTTTAAAGTAAACGACCGATTATCGCTTTTGGTGAATAAACACGTATCAATCAATAAATTAAAACGATGAAAATACCTTTTAAATGTTTTTTTACTGCTACTATTATTACTTCTTTATGTGCATGCACTACTGTTAAAGCTCCCGAAGCAATTTTACCTATTCCTGAACCTAAGCAGGTAGAATGGCAGAAGATGGAGACTTATGCTTTTGTTCATTTCGGACTGAATACCTTCAATGACCGTGAATGGGGATACGGTGATTCGGATCCTAAAACGTTTAATCCTAAAAAACTGGATTGCGAACAATGGGTCAAGACATTCGTTGAGGCTGGAATGACCGGTGTGATTCTCACGGCTAAACATCATGATGGTTTTTGTCTGTGGCCTACACAGCTCACCGAGTATTGCATCCGAAACACTCCTTACAAAGATGGAAAGGGTGATATTGTGGGTGAACTATCTGCTGCTTGTAAGAAGTACGGTATCAAGTTTGCCGTCTACCTTTCTCCATGGGATCGGCATCAGGCTAATTATGGATCGCCGGAGTACGTGGAATATTTCCATAAACAACTGCAAGAGCTCATGACCAGATATGGACAGGTTTTTGAAGTCTGGTTCGATGGAGCCAATGGTGGTGACGGATGGTACGGAGGGGCAAAAGATAGCCGTAGCATTGATCGGAAGAATTATTATAATTACCCACGTATATTTGAAATGTTGAATAAATTGCAACCTCAAGCCGTGGTCTTTTCCGATGGGGGACCGGGCTGTCGTTGGGTAGGTAATGAGAGTGGTTATGCGGGGGCTACCAATTGGTCGTTCCTTAGAGCCGGGGAGGTTTTTCCGGGTTATGCTCATTATCGTGAGTTGCAATACGGTCATGCAGATGGCAATCAGTGGACGGCAGCCGAGTGTGATGTTTCTATTCGTCCGGGATGGTTCTATCACCCTGAGGAAGACGATAAAGTGAAGAGTGTTGACCATCTTACGGATTTGTATTATCGCAGTGTGGGACATAATGCTACTCTTTTATTGAACTTCCCGGTCGACCGGAATGGGTTGGTTCATCCTATTGACTCTACGAATGCAGTCAATTTTCATAAACGTATTTTAAAAGAGCTTGGAACTAATTTGTTAGCAGGTATCCGTCCGAAAGTGTCGAATGAACGTGGAGGAAAATTCACGGCTAAAGCGATCACAGATGGTCAATGGGATACTTATTGGGCAACGGCTCCGGATGTTCTGAATGCAACGGTGGAATTTCAATTGGCGAAAACGGAGAAAGTGAATCGCATGATGTTGCAGGAATATATTCCATTGGGGCAACGCGTCAAATCGTTTATCGTGGAATATGATAATAAGGGTGAATGGCTTCCCGTTAAGCTCAATGAAGAAACAACGACGGTAGGATATAAACGCTTGTTACGTTTCGAAACTGTGACTACCGATAAACTTCGGGTACGTTTCACAGATGCAAGGGGACCTTTATGTATCAATAATATCGAAGCATATTATGCTGGTGA
>Ga0114938_1000855_pt1 | contig 22045 bp, 22 predicted proteins | sample AshMeaBigSpring_FD_88675 | JGI IMG/M metagenome (GOLD analysis project Ga0114938, IMG submission 88675) | Groundwater microbial communities from Big Spring, Nevada to study Microbial Dark Matter (Phase II) - Ash Meadows Big Spring | ecosystem: Environmental > Aquatic > Deep subsurface >...
GAAGCGAGGGAGCCGTTTGATTTTGTTATCGAGAGGATGGCGCTGTGAGTCATAAAGCGCTTCTGAATAGCCGACCATAGAGTCGGGTGGTGTTTGCGGTTACGGCCTCCATTACGGCCTGCTCCGGCAGGGATTTGATCGCGGCGATGGCCTGGACGGCCACGGCGAGCGCGGCCGGTTCGTTCCGGGTGCCGGGCTCCGGGCCGAGCACGGGGCTGTCGGTTTCGACCAGCAGGCAGGCCAACGGAAGCCGCTTGACCAGTTTCTGTTTCTGCCGGGAGCGGACCACCGAGGGCGGGATGGAGAAAAAGTAGCCGGCCTCCACCGCCGGCAGCGCGGTCGACGCCCGGCCGTCGAAGGCGTGTAGCTGAACCCGGGCGGCGCCGGACCCCAGCAGCAGATCGATCGCCTGCCGCCCGGCCGAACGGGAATGCACGTTGAGCGGCAGGTCCACCTCCGCGGCCAGACCAATGAATCCTTTAAAGATTTCGCGCTGCAGCTCGCGGTCTTTTTCCTCCTTGACCATCCAGTGGTCCAGGCCGACCTCGCCGATCGCGACCAGCTCCGGCCGGTGCTCGCGGATAAAGCGATGCAGTGCCTCGGCCTGATCGGGCTCCAACAGGGTGGGATAAAGGCCGGCCGCCGGCAAGATCAGCGCGTCGCGCCTGGAAAGCTCGATGTTGCGCTCGGCGTCCGCGAGCGTTTCGCCGACGGCGATGACCGCCGCGACTCCCGCCGCCCGGGCGCGGGACAGGACCGCCTCGAGGTCATGTCCGAACTCCGGCGCGCACAGGTGGGCGTGGGTGTCGACCAGCGAAAGGAGGTTTGAGTCCATCCGAAAAACTGCCCCTCCCCCGGCCCCTCCCGCAAGGGGTGGAGAGTTGGAAGGGATTGGGGTGGCCGGGTTCGGGTTATCAAACAGTGCCCATTCAGAGAATAGGGACTATTTACGAAGCCATCGATGCGGATGACTTTTTACCGGCTCATCAACTTTGAGAAAGCGGGAATATGTCCGTAGCCACTTCCGCATGCGGCTTGCGGCTGTTGGGGGTCTCCATGGCGCGCAGATCCTCGGGCAGCGTGCCGGCGCCGCCCAGCCGGCCGACGGCGACGGCCGCCATGATGTGGAAGTGGTCCCTGGAAACGCCGAGCGTTTCGTAGGCCTTGTCGAGGCTGAAGCCGGCCATGGCGTGCGCGTACAGCCCGAGCTTGCGGGCCTGCAGCGCGAGCGCCATCCAGGCGGCGCCGGCATCGAAGGGCGCATGGCGGTTCTCCTTGCCGGTCTTCTGGAAGTTGCGCCGGGCCAGAACGAACATCACCAGCGGGGCCTGGCCGGCCCAGAGCTGGTTCCTAGCGGCCAGGCAGGCGACCAGTTTTTGGCGCCGCTCCGGCGCAGTGGCGTAGACAAAAAGCCAAGGCTGCTCGTTGTAACAGGAAGGCGCCCAGCGCGCGGCCTCAAAGAGCGTCCGGATCTCGCGTTCCGTCAAAGGCTCGCTCAGAAACGCCCGCGGCGACCAGCGGTCGACGAACATGCTGTCGATATCCCAGTCGGGTATCCGGGCGTTCGGCGGCTTGGGGTTCATGCCTTTTCCTTCGCTTTTTTCTTCTTGGGCCGGACCTTGCCGTGCGTGCCCCGCCAGATTTTCCCCTTTTTCGACCGTTGATCCCCTTTGCCCATTCGCATGCCTCCTTGGTATCTGCAGTGATGGTCATGGGTGGCGCTTATAGCACAGGCGCCGGATGCAATTCAATGGCCATGACCGCGCTTCAACGCCGCCGGCCTTGAGCCGGGGGCCGCTCAGCGGTGCGGTTGCGCATAAATCGACTCGATGATCTGCTCCAGCGGAACCTCCCTTATCGTAATATCTCGAATGGAAAAGCGGCTGCAGATGAGCGCGGCGGTTCCGGCGGTGGCGGAGGCCGCCACTTCCAGAACCACTTCCTGTGCGTCGGCCCGCACGAGGTCGCCCAGCGGCGCGAGTTCGTCGCGCGCCCAGGGCCCGTCGAAAAGGATCCTGATCTGCTTCCGGGGCAGGAAGCGTTCGTAAAGCGAAGCCAGGCTGCCGTTGAAGACGATTTTCCCGCCGTGGATGATGACCAGGCGGTCGCAGACCTCGCTGATGTCGGCCATGTTGTGGGAGGTGAGAATGATGCCGTGGCGGCCGTCTCTGGCCTTGGCGCGAATGAATTCCCTCAGTTTCCGGGCGTTCACCAAGTCCAGGGCGTTGGTGGGCTCATCCAGAAAGATCACCCGCGGGTCGTGCAGCAGGGCGGCGACCAGCTCGCAGCGCTTGCGCTGGCCGGCAGAAAGCTTGCGCTGGGGCACCGTGAGAATATCGCCGATGTCCGCCATGTCCACCAGGCGCCTCTTGGCGGCGGCGTAGCGCTCGTCCGGGATCTCGTAGACGACCCGGCAGAAGTGAAAGTACTCCTCGGCCGGCAGGTCCCAGAAGAGACGGTTGCGCTGGCCGGCGACGAAGGCGATGGTTTTCAGAAACGCCTTCTCGCGGCGGTGGGGAACATGGCCCAGGACATCGATGGTGCCGGCGGTCGGGCACAGGATGCCCGAGAGCATTTTGAGGGTCGTGGTCTTGCCCGCGCCGTTGGGCCCGATGAAGCCGACCAGTTCCCCGGCGCGAAGGTCAAAATCGATTGCCTGCACGGCCTGAATACATTTTTTCCGGCTGCGGAACAGCGCCTTGAACGCCCCGGAAAGCCCCGGCGCTTTTTCGTGAAACCAATAGGTCTTGGTGAGGTTGCGGGCCGAGACCGCCAAGGGAGCTGTGGATGGAAAAGGCATGGCGACCGTGCCCGTTCAGCTGCTGGTGGATGAATAGTTGTTCAAGCCCGTTCTCCAAAACCGGATGGCGATAACGGCCAGCAGACCGCTGCAGGCCACGGCGTAGAGCAAAAAGCCGGGCGAAAGGGCCCCCAGCAGCGCTTGGGAGGGCACTTGGGAGATCAGCGCGAGAGGCAGGACATAGATGAAGAAGAATTTCCAAAACCCCTCGAAGATGTCGAGCGGGTAGCGGCCGACGCGGGTCAGGTCGTCGAACACCCGCGCCAGCCCGGCGGACTGGGTGGTCCAAAAGGAGGTGGTGGCGATGATCAGCACGACCGCGAAAAGAAAAACCAGTGCATTGACGATGAGCAGGCCGTACATCAGCGCATGCAGCCAGGTGAACGCCACGTCCAGCCGGTACAAGGCATATCCCAGAAGCCCGAGGCATGGAAGGAAACTGATGAAGTCCATCATGTCGATGTGCTCCAGCGAGGCCATGAACAGGGGCTGGACGGGCAGGGTGAGGCGGCTGTCGAGGTTGCCGCTCTGAATCAGCGCAGGCAGATGAAAGGACAGGTTGCGTTGAAAGGTGATGCTCATGACGTAGTCGACGAGGTGAAACGTGGCGAACAGCAGCAGCACCTGATCGAAGGTCCATTGACCGAGGCGGTCGATTTTTAGAAAGACGGCCTGGAAGAAGAGCAGCAGCAGCGCCATGCGGACGACCTTGCCGAATACCATCAGGAAGAAGTGCGGTCGGTAGGCCATCTGGCGCATGAGACCGATCTTGCACAAAAGCATGAAAAGGCGCAGGTGGCGCTTCATCCGATCAATCCCCCATCGCGGTATACCGCCGGAGGCCCCGCTTCCAAAGCACGGCGTTCAGCCCCGCGAGGCCGGCCGTCCAGGCCGCCGCCCGGATCAGGCCCGAAAGGATCTCATCCGGTTCGATTTTGTTCAGATAAATCCGCATCGGGAAATAGACAAAATAGGTAAATGGCAGCAGCGCGAAGACCTTCTGCACCCAAGCGGGGAAGAACGAAAGGGGGATGATGGCCCCGCCGGCGACTTCCATGATCACCCGCATGGTGAAGCGGAACCCGTAGGTGTTTTCAACCCAGAAGGCCAGCAGGCTCAGACTTTGGAAGACGAGAAACTGAAGCAGAACGGCCGCCGCCAGAGCCGCCCCGAAAAGAGCCAGGCGAAAGGGCTCGAGCGCCAACACCAGTTTTTCGTTCAGCAACACCGCCAAGACGGTATAGCCTGCCAGCCCGATGGCGCCGAGAAAGGCCTTGCCGGCCAGGTCCCGGAACAGCCAAAGCCCATACGGGCTGAAGGGCTGGACCAGCAGGTTCGAAAGCGACCCGTCCTGAATGGCCTGGCTGGTTTCGGGGTTTTCAGCGGTCGTCAGAAGAAAGCTGTTGATGAGGCCGGCGCCCAAGAGGTAGGTGATCATCTCCGGCAGCGTATAACCCCCCAGTTCGGAGCGGCCCGAGGAGCGGTATACGGCGAGCCAGAGGAAGACGACGATGAGAATGGAAAGGATGCCCCCGCAGATCTGGAGCATGAAATTCACCCGGTAGGCGGCGCGCTCCATCAGGGCCAGCCGAAAGATCAACAGGGCGGTGCGCATCATCGGCAGGATCGACCTCCAGGCCTGAAGCGCGCCGCCCCGCTGAACCGCACGGTCCGCTCGAAAAAGTCATCAAGCCATGCCTCCGCCCGCTCCAGGTCCGCCGGCCGGTCGAAGGCGGAGGACAGTTCGCGCAGAATGGGGTCCAGCCGGGAAGGGGCCGCTCCCAGCCGCGCATAGTCGACCGCCGGCTTCGGGTTCAAGCCGTCGTCGAAGAAATAGTTCCCCGGACCCTTCGCGCCCGGCGCGCGGAAGGGCCAGTTCAGCTTGAGCGATAGAAACTCGAGCACGGCTGCCCGCGAGCTCGCGTGGGCGGCCAGGTCGGCCGCGCGCAGCGGGCGGCCCAGGCGCTTTTCGATTTCGGCGAAAAAGGCGCCCATCATCCGGTCCTCGGTGATCACGAGCCCATAGAGGTACCAATCCGTGCAAACGGTCTTTATGACCTCTTTGTGGGCCGCGCCGAGATTGCGGTAGGAAGGGCAGAAGTAATCGCGGCAGGCGAGCCCGCCATAGAAGCTGAGTCCGCGGTAGTCGATGCCGGCGTTGCCGGCGGCCAGGGGGTGGAGCAGGCACCCCACCCGGCTGCCGTCGGCGCCGATGAAGCCGAGAAACGGGCAGGCATAGAAATCGAGAAAGGGCCGTTCTCCGTAGCGGCTTCGTTCCCGCTGCAGCCGGAAGGCGTCGATCGCGTCCACCTCGCGCGGCACCGCCGCGAACTGCTCGGTGCGTTCCTGCAGGAGCGCCTGCAACCTGCCGCGGGAGGCGTCGGCGCAGTTGTACAGGCCGCAGCACGCGCCGCAGGAAACGGTGTCGCTCACCTGGCAGAGATAGACTCCGCCCGGAACCGCCGGCGATACCTGGGGTTCAGATCTTTCGGGTTGCACGCCCTCCCCGGTTTCGCTTTTTCCAGCCTCGTTCCTCATTCCGCTTCTCCACCCTCCACCTTCCGCCTTCCGCTCTCCGCTTTCTCCCTTCCCCCTTGTCGCCTCCTCCATTCATACAACGCCACCGCCATCGCTGCGGCGGCATTCAGCGACTCCACCTCCGGCCGGATGGGGATGCGCACGGCACGCCGGCGCCAGGCCTCCGGCAGCCCCGGGCCCTCCAGGCCGACCAGAAGGCCGAACGCGTCCGGAAACGCCGTCCGGCGGATATCGGTTCCCTCGGCGGACAGCGCGACGATCGGCAATTCCGGCGGAATGGCCTCCAGGGCGGGCCCCTGGCGCAAGGCCAGCTTCAACACGGCTCCGCCGGAGGCGCGCAGGGCCTTGGGGTGGAACGGTGTGGCGCTTTCGGCCAGCAGGATCGCCTGCGCCGCGCCGAAGGCCGCCGCCGAGCGGATGGCGGCCCCCACGTTTTCGGGGTCCTGGAAGGGAACGAGCGCGCTGACGCCGTCCGGGAAGCCCTCCGACGGCGTCCAGGGGGTCACCTCCGGAAGGCCGATGAGCAGGAGAGGGCTGCGGGTGCCGAAGATGTCCAGCTCGCGCAGGAGTTCGGGCGCCAGCTGATACCACGGCAGCTGCGCCGCTGCGTCGGGCGGCGGCTGGTCGTGCCGGCTCACCCAGCCGCGGCAACATCCCGGGTGGGCCTCAAGAATTTCTGCGACCAGCTTCTCCCCGGAAACCAGGGCTTGCCCGGTCTTGCGGACCCCCCGGCCGGTCAACGCTTTTCTCAGGTCCTTGAAAACCGGGTTGCGGGCGCTGGCGATGATGCGCACGATCCGTCCCTGCATGGCCCTGGCGCGGCGGCTGTAAAGCGGCTCATCCCGCCGGCGGTAGACGACCAGCCGACGGTCATGGCGAGTGCCGGGGATGACGTAGAACCGGTCCGACACCAGGGAGTAGGCGTCGGCAAACCGGGCCCGGGCCGCTTCGATCTCTTCATCGCAATGGGGGCCTTTCATGAATATCACCAGCCCGTCCCTGGCGAGGCAGCCGGCCACCCGCTCGAGGGTCTGCTCGATGGTCTCCACGGCGCGGGTGATCGCCCCGGCCACAGGCTCCTCGAACCGCGCCGTGATCCGGCCGCCGACCGTGCGAATGCCCTCCAATCCCAGCCGGTCCAGCGCGTTCTTCAGAAATTCGAGACGGTTGGCGCGGCTTTCCGCGAGGATGACCTCCAGCCGGGGGCGGTAGATCTTGAGAGGTATCCCCGGCATGCCGGGGCCGGTCCCAAGGTCGAGCAGCGGCGAGGGCAGCTCCAGCAGGTCGGCCGGCAGCATCGAGTCGGCGTAAAGCTTGAGAACCATGTTGGCGAAATTGCGGACGCGCGTGAGATTCAAGTCGGCATTGCCTTCGCGCAGCAGGGTGTGGTAGGCCCAGAGCTGGCGGAGCTGGAGCGGGGAGAGATGAATGCCGCAGGACCGCAAGACCGCATCCATCTGCTCCGGATCAGGAACAGCGCGTATGGGATGCGGCGAGGACGGCAGTTCGATGGTCATGCGAACGCCCGGGTGCTGGGATGATTTGGTTTTGGCATGAGCGTTGGCCGGTGTTTCACGAGGACAACCATCTGCTGGTGCTCTACAAGCCGGCGGGGCTGCTGGTCCAGGGCGACGAAAGCGGCGGAGCCAACCTGCTGGATCTGGCCAAGGAGTGGATCCGGCAGCGCCACGGCAAGCCGGGCCGCGCGTTCATCGGGATGGTCCAGCGTCTCGACCGGCCGGTCGCAGGCCTTGTTCTGTTCGCACGCACCTCGAAAGCGGCGGCGCGCCTGAGCGCCCAGCTTCGCCGCCGGGAAACCCGCAAGGTCTACCTGGCGGTGGTTGAAGGCCGCCCGCCGTCCGGTTCCGGAAAGCTGGCGCATCCCGTCGAGCGACGCGATCGGATCAGCCGCATCGCTCCGCAGCCGAGCCCATCGAGCCGCGAGGCCCGGCTGGCTTACCGGGTGCTGGAGACGGCCGACGGCCGCAGCCTGGTCGAAATAGAGCTCGAAACCGGCCGCAAGCACCAAATCCGCCTGCAGCTGGCGCACATCGGCTGCCCGATCGTGGGCGATGTGCGTTACGGCGCTACGGCGCCCCTGGCGGGCCGCCAGATCGCCCTTCTGGCCCGGGAGCTTGCCGTTGAACACCCCACGCGCCGGGAGGTCCTTTCCTTTACCTGTCCGCTGCCGATCGGGTGGCCGTGGCCGGGCGCAGACATCTTTCCCAATGCGCCGTTGTGGAATTGGGAGGATTATGCCCCGCTTTGCGGGGCCGTTTTAAGCTTTAAGCGTTAAGTTTTAAGTCAAAAACAATGGATGTTCGCAGGTCTCTTTTGGCCGGACATGAAAGTCAAATCTTTCAGGAAGGTTATTCTCCTTTTTGTGGGAGCGGCATCTTGCCGCGACTTTATCGTGGCTGGAAGCCACTCCCACAAGGAACACGCCTTCTTCCCGATAAGGTGGCGCTGAGTATCATGCCCGCTTACCACTAAAAACTATTATCTATCTCGTCAGCTGCCGGTACTTGATCCGGTGCGGCTGGTCGGCATCGGCGCCCAGGCGCCTGCGGCGGTCGGTCTCGTAATCCGAATAGTTGCCCTCGAACCAGGCCACCCGGCTGTCGCCCTCGAAGGCGAGGATGTGGGTGGCGATGCGATCCAGGAACCAGCGGTCGTGGCTGATGACGACCGCGCAGCCGGCGAAGTCCTCCAGGGCTTCTTCGAGCGCTCGCAGGGTGTTGACGTCCAGGTCGTTGGTCGGCTCGTCGAGCAGCAGGACGTTGGCACCCGATTTCAGCATCCGCGCGAGATGCACGCGGTTGCGCTCGCCGCCCGAGAGCATGCCCACCTTCTTCTGCTGATCGGAACCCGAGAAGTTGAAGCGCGCCGCGTAGGCGCGGGACTTGACCTGCAGCTTGCCCAGCTCGATCACATCCTCGCCGTCCGAGATCACCTCCCAGACCGCCTTGTCGGGGTTCAGGCTGTTGCGGCTCTGGTCGACATAGGCCAGGCGCACGGTGTCGCCGACGCGGATGGCTCCGCCGTCCGGCCGCTCCTGGCCGGTGATCATCCGGAACAGGGTGGTCTTGCCGGCGCCGTTCGGCCCGATCACGCCCACGATGCCTCCGGGCGGCAGCGCAAACGTCACCTGGTCCATCAACAGCCGGTCGCCGAAGGCCTTGGCGACGCCCTGGGCTTCCACCACGAGGTTGCCGAGGCGGGGGCCGGGAGGGATATAGATCTCGAGGTCCTCCTGGCGCTTGGCGCTGTCCTGGGAGAGCAGCTTCTCGTAAGCCGAGATGCGCGCCTTGGACTTGGTCTGGCGCGCCTTGGGGCTCATGCGGATCCACTCCAGCTCGCGCTCGAGGGTCTTCTGGCGTTTGCCTTCGGCCTTTTCCTCCTGCTGCAGCCGCGTGCGCTTCTGCTCCAGCCATGAGGAGTAGTTGCCCTTCCAGGGGATGCCCCGCCCGCGGTCGAGCTCCAGGATCCAGCCGGCGACGTTGTCCAGGAAATAGCGGTCATGGGTCACGGCGATGACCGTCCCGGGGTAGTCCTGCAGGTGGCGCTCCAGCCAGGCGACGGTTTCAGCGTCCAGGTGGTTGGTGGGCTCGTCCAGGAGCAGGATGTCCGGCTTGCGCAGCAGCAGCCGGCAAAGGGCCACGCGCCGCCGCTCGCCGCCGGAGACGACCTTGACCGGCGTGTCCCCGGGCGGGCAGCGCAGGGCCTCCATGGCCATTTCGAGGCGCGAGTCGAGGTCCCAGGCATCCAGGGCGTCCAGCTTTTCCTGGACGGCGCTCTGGCGCGCGAGGGTCTTGTCCATCTCTTCATCGGACATGGGCTCGGCCAGCTTTTCGTTGATGCGGTTGAACTCCGCTACGAGGTCGACCGTCGCCTGGACGGCTTCCTCGACCACGGCGCGCACGGTCTTGGAGTCGTCCAGCTGGGGCTCCTGCTCCAACAGGCCCACGGTCAGGCCGGGGGAGATGACGGTCTGGCCGACGAACTCCTTGTCAGCGCCGGCCAGGATGCGCAGCAGGGAGCTCTTCCCGGACCCGTTCAGGCCCAGCACGCCGATCTTGGCGCCGTAAAAATACGAAAGCGATATGTCCTGCAGCACCGGCCGCTTGTCGTAGAACTTGCTGACTCCGATCATCGAATAGATGATCTTGTTGCCGGGGTCACCCATGGCGTTATACGTTCCTCCATAAAAAAGGGCCGCTGGCATGCGGCCCCCTGCAGCGCAATCGCGGTGCCGGTTATCCGGGGAATTCGATCTCGACTTCTTCCTCTCCGCCCTTGGCCTGGATCTTGACCTTCAACTCGAGGCTGTCGTTGCGCATCCCCAGGGCCAGAACGGTCTTGCCCTTCTCGCCCTCGATGTGGGTGATCTCCCGGACGGCGGCCATGATCTTCTGCCCCACCTCGGCGCCGGGCGAAGGCAGTTCGGTCTCGCGGTACTTGGCGAATACCTTGAACTGGCCCTTGGCGTCCCGCTGGATGGTGATCTCGTCCGCGTTGTGGTTCACCCCGTGCAGCGCCGCCAGCGCCAGCCACTTGAGAGCGGCTTCCTCCTTGTCCTTGTCCTGCCCGAGAGTGGACATCTCCTTGAGGGGGTCCGTGGTGGCGTAGCAGTCGCAGAGCTCCTGAACCTTCAGATGCAAGTTGCGCTTCTCCTTCATAAACACACCTCCTTTTGGCGATCGTCTAACGGCTTTCCGGTCGAGACGGTAGTCACTGTTTGGCACAATGCAAGCACAAGGTCAATTCGCGATTTCGATCGGCTCCACATCGAAAACCAAGAGGCTGTTCGGGCCGATGACGCGGCCGGCGCCGCGGGGCCCGTAGGCCAGCTTGGACGGCACCCAGAGCCGGTACTTGCCGCCGAACTTCATGAGCTGGAGGCCTTCCGTCCATCCGGGGATGACGCCCGCGACGTCGAAGACCGCCGGCTGGTTGCGTGCGTAGGAGCTGTCGAACTCCGTGCCGTCGACCAGGGTGCCGCGGTAATGGACTTTCACCTTGTCGGTCTCTTTGATGGCGGCGCCCGTGCCCTCCTTGAGCACCTGGTACTGCAGTCCGCTGGCGGTGGTGACCACGCCCTTCTCGGATTTGTTCTTGGCCAGGAAGGATTCCTCGGCCTTGGCATTCTGGTCCGCCGCGGCCGCCAGCTTCTTGGCCTGCTCCGCCTGCATCTGCGCGGAAAACTCGGCCTTGACCTGTTCTTCCTCCTCGGGCGAAAGCGGCGACTTGCGTTTGCCGAGGGTGTCCTGAACGCCGCGCATGAACAGGTTGACATCGATTTTCGATGGAGACTCGCTGAGCCCCTGGCCGACTTCCCTGCCGAGGACATAGCTCAGCTTTTCCTGGAAGGTCTTCAGCTCCGGCGGCGCGGGTGCGGTCTTGTCCGCCGACCAGGCCGCTAACGGAAGAAAGGCGATAACCGCTGTCACCAACCAACAAAGATAGTTCATCCGACGCTCCTTCCTTTGCATGCAGCGCACCCCGGGATGGATGGGCGGCTCATGTTCCAAGGTTCAATTCGAACTTCTGTTCACGAATGCGCCGCCCCCATTGGGCCGCGTCGTGTTCTTCGCACCATCTGAATCCGCATCGCTCGTAAAGCCGGCGGGCGGCCGCCAGCCCCTCAAACGTCCACAGAAACACCCGCGGGTAGCCCCGCTGCCGGCAGAATCCGAGCGCGGCCTGCGCCATACGGGTGCCGACCCCGGCGCCCTGGAACTCGGGAAGCACGATAAACCAGCGCAGGCGGGCGCCGGCCGTCCAGGCCTCGCGGCCGTCGATCGCGATGAATCCCGCCATCCGGCCGTCACGGAGCGCCGCCCACAGCGCGTCGCGGTCCGGGTCGAAGGCGGCGACAAAGGCGGCAAGCTCGCTCGCCACCTGGATCTCGAAGCTGGCGTCGAATCCCCAGTGCCGGTGGTAATAGACGGCATGCATTTCCGTCACCCGGCCGACCATGCCGGGGAAGTAGCCTGGGCGCAGCTGGGGTTGCCTGTTGTCGAGGAGTGGCATTGCCGATCGAGACCTGCCGGTTGACGACCTCATATCACACTCCGGGCTGGACGCAAAGCGCGGCGCCGACGGCGGGCGGTTGCCTCAGAAAGCGGTCCGGGGCGGGGGTTTTTCCCTGGATTTTTGCTGTTTCAGCGTCTGTTGGAACTCCACCCAGCGGCTCAGGTTCTGCGTGAAGTAGATGGAAACCTGGTGGTCGACGCCGCCGAACGCGTCCGGCACCAGCGACACCATGAGGACATCCTGTTCCTTGCGCCAGACCAGGGACTGCCCGGCCTCGGCGTCCCAAGCGATGGTCTGCGGCGCACCGTGCTTGTCTCGCAGCGCCTCGATCAGCCGAGTTTCATCGGCCTTGAACCGGATGCGGAAGACCACAGGGGCCCGGTAACGGCCGTCGAAGATCAGCTCGACATGGTCGAACGGGGCGTTCTGCTGGCGCGCGTAGCGGTACATGAGCTTGACGACGTCGTGGTCGACGCGCTCGCCCGGCGGATGGTTCAGGCGCTGGTTGATGATTTCCAGTTCGGGCAGATGGGCCGCGAGAAAGCCTTGGTAGTTGCTTTCCAGGTCGATGATGCTGCGCCGTTCGACCGCGTCGTGGCCGAGTCTCCGCTGCAGGTCCTTGCGCAGCGATTCCGTGAAGCGCGAATTGCGCCCGATGTCGAAAAACGTGAAGGTTTCCGGCCCTGCCGGCTCCTGCGGCTCGGGGTCTTCCCCGCCGCCGCACGCCACGAGAAACAGGATCAGCGACGCGAGCGCCGCCGCCCTGAAACGGTTCGTCGGCGCGAATCCCACAGATGGTGTCCGCTTGGCCATACCTCTCATCGGCTGCGTGCAGAGACGATGTCCGGCGACGGCCCGATGTCGTCCAGGCTGAAGGGAAAGGCGCCGGCGCCTCGATCGCCGAAATATCGCTTCAAGGTGGCGGTGATGACGCGGAAGGCGATCTGTTCCCAGGGGATCTCCGCCTCCGCGAAAAGCTTCACCTCCAGGCTTTCCTTGCCCGGCTTGTCGCTCACGTGGACGACCCGGCCGCGGAACATGAAATATATCTGGTTGATGTGGCAGATGTTGAACAGCAGGTAAGGGACCAGCCGTTCGACCGAGGCGCCGGTTTCCTCGAGGGTCTCGCGTTCGGCGCAGGCGGTCACCGTTTCGCCGTTTTCGAGATACCCGGCCGGAAGGGTCCACCTCCCGTAGCAGGGCTCGATGGCCCGGCGGCAAAGCAGGATTCGGCCATCGACCTCCGGAATGCAGCCGGCCACGACCCGCGGGTTCTGGTAATGGACCGCACCGCAGGCCGGGCAGAGGAACCGGCTGCGATCGTCTCCGGGCGGAACGGCGAATTGCAGGGGATGGCCGCAGTCGCTGCAGAATTTCATTTCACACCCATCAACAGGAAATCGGCTTCCTGGGGGCCGCTGGTCAGCGGGTCGATACTGCCGGGGACCTCGGGCAGGAACACCGTGACCGGGACCGGGGAGCGCAGATGGATCTGGCGCGGCACCGCGCCTTTCCGGGCATGGCCGACCCCGGTGAGAATGACCACCACGGCGTCCGGGCGGGAACGGAGGTAATCGAGCGTGTGCACGGCCATGGCGGTGTCCCAGACCATCTGGGCTTCGCAGAAGAAGAGGAAATTCGTGCCGCCGTGGCCGTGGGCCCCGTGTGCCCCCCGGATGAAGCGCATGTACTCCTCGTCGATCTGGCAGGTCACGTCGGCCAGCAGGCCCCGTTGGGCATCGGTGAGGGACTGGAACCCGCCGCGCGCCACCTGGCGGGTGACGTCGCGCGGAACGTTCAGGCCCAGCATGGGGATCTTCTGGTCGCGCGCATACTCGAAGATCGGCCGATAGGCCGACCAGTCATACCCCCAGTTGTCCAGGAAGATCCTTTCGAATTCCTGCCGCGGCAAGTCGCCGGAGACCCAGCGGTCGAGAGCGTCCTGGCTGTTCCGGCGGAACATTTCAAGCCCGACGGCCACCTTGGCCCCGGCGCGGTGCAGGGCTTGAATGACCCGCAGCTGGGCGCGGTGGTGACGCTCGTCGGCATGCTGTTCGCCCACCACCACCACGCGGCTTTTCAGTATCTCCGGGACGATTTCGGCGAGGGTCGTGTGCCGCGACCGAAGCAGGTCGAAGAGCGGCTGAGCCTCGCCGGCGGCGGCCGGTCCGCCGACGGCGGCCAGCAGGGCCGCCAGGACAACCAGAACGATTTTCATAGGGTTTACTCCCACTGGTGCATGACCGGAGAGCGCGGCACGTCCCATGTGCCCTTGTCCCGGTTTTGCCCTTCTTTAAAGGTGAGGAAGCTGTAGCGGCCGTAATGGGTGATCTTGGCGGCGGCGCTTTCCGCCGCCGCTGGCGGCCCTGGCAGGAAAAGCGCCAGGACGCGCTGGTCGTCGCTCGGGTGCCTCATGACGCCGAAAAACGTGTCGGCCGAACCAGGCGCCGTTGCGCCATCCAGAGAGAAGCCGCCTTCTACAAATTCCAGGCCGGCCGGTGCCGTGCGCAGAAGGCTGCGGTCGCGCGGCAGGCCCACGAGAATCAGGTCACAGTCGTCGAGCCGCATGGAGCCGGTCTCGCCCTCGGCAACGACCTTGAGATTGCGAATGCCCAGCGATCGGGCGATCACATCCGCGAGCCGTCGGCCGTTGCCGGACACCTGGCTGCTGACGATCATCAGAACCGAAGGCGAGCTCTTCAACGAGTTGACCGTTGGCGGGATTTCGACGGGATCCAGGCGGCGCAGCGTATGATGGTCCGGGTCGATCAGCATGCGCCGCGGCTCCGAGACCCCTGTGAATTCGAATCGGCTGGATGCCTCGGAGAGGTGGACGGCTTTATTGGCGCGACCGTCGCGAGTTTCCAGGACCAGCTCAAAATCGGCCGAGAAAAAAGGCCGTTCCTGAACCACGCGACCTGACACCGTCCCCGGGCCCTGGCCCGGTTCTTCGGCGGCCACTTCCAGACGGATCCGCGGAGCACCCCTGCGCTGCACCCATTGGTCGAAGAAGGCGCTCAGGGGCTGCCCCGAGCGCCGCTCAAAGGCGCGGCGCAGATCGTCCCAGGCGGACGGCTGGAACAGCCTTTCGCGGTAGAGGTCGCGCAACCCCCCCCAGAAGGCCTCCTCGCCGAGCCTGCGCCGCAGCATGTGAAACACCATGACGCCCTTGTCGTACCCCACGGCCTTGGTGGCCGTGTCGGTGCGGCTCAGGAAGCGCGCCAGCGGAAAATCCTTCGCCGGCGGCACGAGCTCGGCATAGTTGCGCAAGGCGTTCAGCCGATAGTTTCTGGCCTCGGCGGGCGATTCCATCTCCTTGTAGAGGTAGTCCGAGACGTACGTGGTCAGGGCTTCGCTCCAGTTGCCGGATTCGAAATCGACGAACACGCCGTTGCCCCACCAGCAATGGGCGATTTCATGGCCGAGACTGGTGGTCAGAATGAAAGGCAGACGCAGCACGGTGCTGCCGAGCAGGGTGTAGGAGGGAAAGCCGAACCCCGTGGGGAGGAAGTTCTCGACCACGGCGAACTTGGGAAACGGGTAGGGGCCGAACAGGTCCGAGTAGAGCTGCAGATAGCGGGCGGTGGCTTCCAGGTAGGCGGGCGCCAGATCCTGGTTCTGCGGCAGGAAATAGGTGGCCGCCGTGACCTCGCCGACCTTGAGCTCCTTCACCCGGTAGGCCGCCGCCGAGAGGGCCAGCCCGCGCAGGGGATGGTCGACGCGCCACTCGGAGAGCGTCTTGCCGCCCCCGGTCGTGTGGCCGAGGCCGAGCCCGGCCGTGACGGCGAGGATGCCTTCGGGGGCGTTGACCCTCAGCAGGAACGTGTCCTGGCTGTCAACGAGGTCCGGGTACCAGCCGGCACCGGAGAGCAGGAACGTCCCGGCGTCCGATATGGAACCGATGACCCCGAAGCCGGGGTTGTCGGTGTTGAGCGGATCCACGGGCAGAGGGTCGTTGAAGACCGCTTCGTAGGCGATGAAGACTTCGAGCGCGCGCCGGCGCTCGTCCGGTTCCAGCGGGATTTCCAGCTCCGAACTCGAAAACTTGAAAGTGCGCGGCTTGCCTTCGACCTCGACCCGGATCTGGGTCACTCGGTCGGACAGCGAGAACACCAGCTTGCGACGGTCGTCGACCCGGATGCTCATGTTGTCGCGACCCACCAGCAGGTGGGCGGCGGGCACGAGCTCTATATTGAGCTCATGGGCCACCTGAAGGACGCCCGCCGACGCCGGCCGACCGCAGGCACCCGCGAAGACGGACGCGACCATGCAGATCCAGAAGGCCGCCTGCAGGTTCGGCATCGGAAGGCACCGCTTTCCATTCGGGAACTCAAACATGGCTTTCGGAATATCGCTCAGGTCGTTGCGAGTTCAATGTCTACCACAGTTGCCGGATTCCAAAAAAGACCAATATTTCAACTCGGGCAGGTTGTGCGTTCCCCTCGCCGGCAGGAGGGCCGCTCGCCCGGCGTCAACTTTCTTTTTGATGGCGGTTACTATATATAACACCGCCGAAGCCGTCGGCAACCTCTCGCCGCCAAGCTGGCGGAGACAGCGGGCGCCTGCGGTTCGATCGCGGCAGGATGGCGCTCCCCCAAAACCCATCGACCCAAGCAAAGAAAAAAGGCGAATCGAAAAATGGCCAAGACTGCGGCACCGGATCCGAAAAACCACATGCGCAAGGAAACCGCCCTGTTGATTGCCCTGCTGGCGTTGGCCGTGGGCTTTTTCGGCGGGGTTTTTTTCGGGGTGTACAAGTCGGGACCGAGCGTGAAGGGCATGCCGGCCGGCATGCCGCCCAGCGCCCAGAAGGAGCTTCAGGACCAGATCACCGCGCTGGAGAAGGAGACCCAGCAGAATCCGGCGAACGTGGCCGCCTGGGTCGAGCTGGGCAACGCCTATTTCGACACCGACCGGTTCGAAAATTCCATCCAGGCCTATCGCAAGGCCCTGGACCTCAAGCCCGACAATGCCGACGTCTGGACGGACATGGGCGTCATGCATCGCAAGGCGGGGCGGCCGCAGGAGGCGATCAAGGCCTTCGACCAGGCCATCGCCGTCAATCCGAAGCACGAGGTTTCGCGCCTCAACAAAGGGATCGTGCTGCTCCATGACCTGCAGGACGCCGCGGGAGCCCTGAGCGCCTGGGAGGGGTTGCTGGAGATCAACCCAACGGCCATGGCCCCCGGGGGGGTGTCGGTGGACCAGATGGTCCAGAGCCTCAAGAAACAGCCGCCGCCAGCGGCGGCCGAGAAGAAGTGACTGCTCAAGTATGGGGTTAAAGGGTTGCAGGGTTCGGGGTTCAGGGTTCAGGGTTCAGGCAAACCGCAAGAACAGTAAGAATGGGCTATGATTTTTTTCCGGACGGACTACCTATAGCAAAGATCATTAAACGCCGGCAGTTGCTTATTGGCTGAACCCTGAACCCTGCATCCTGAGCCCCAAGCCGCGAACCCTCCCCGACCCTTCAGTTGTTCGGATACCGGCTCCCGTATATTTCCTGGATCTCCTCCCGGCTGAACTCGTAGGCCGTGTTGCAGTTGTGGCAGCGCATCTGGATGGGAAAGGGCCCGTTGTCACGCAGGTCTTTCAAGTCCTGGACGGGCAGCAATGCAAGGAGGCCTTCCAACCGCACGCGGCTGCAGTGGCACATGAACTCCACGCGGCGGTCGGAGAGGATCCGGGGGGCATAGTCGTTGAAAGCCTCCAACACCAGCGCCTCGGGCATCTGCTGGCCGGCGAACACGTCACCCAGGGAGGGAAAGCTCAGAACCCGGGCTTCCAGTCCGGCGGCCAGACGGTCCGCGGCGCCGGGCATGGCCTGGAGGAAGAGCCCGCCAGCGCCGACCACCTCGCCCTCGCGGTCGAATTTGATGCTCAGGTTAAGGGCCGTGGGGACCTGCTCCGATGTCAGGAAGTAGTGGGCCAGGTCCTGGGCGATGTTGCCGTGGCGCAGCTCGACCTGGCCGGTGAACGGCTGCTTGGCGTTTTGGAGGTGCTTCGTCACCGAAAGGATGCCGGCGCCGAAGAACCGGGAGAGATCGAAGTCTTCCACCGGCGCGTCGACCGGGATGGGCACCCGCTTCAGATAACCCCGCACCTCGCCGAAGGCGTTCGCCTCGACGCTAAGCCCCTTGATCGGCCCGGAGCAGTTGATCTGCATGGCCACGCGGTCGTCACCCTTCAGGTCGGCCGCCATGAGCCCGATTCCGAGATAGGCGCGGCCCAGCACCAGCGTTTCCAGAATGCCCAGTTCGTGGTTGGACCGCATTTCGTTCACCATGCGGGTTCCGCTCAGGACGGCGCCGCGCACCGCGCCGGCGGCCAAAAGGAAGCCGGTAATGCGGTCCCGCGCGCTGGCAAGGTATTGTCCTTTCAGGGTGTTCCCGTACGGTTTCGTCTTCTTCATTCAGGTCATCCGAATTTGCGGAGCCATCAGAATTCCAGGTGCTTGGGCGTGCGCGGGAACGGGATCACGTCGCGGATGTTGGTGACGCCCGTCACCGTCATGAGAAACCGCTCGAAGCCCAGGCCGAAGCCGGCATGGGGCACCGAGCCGAACCGGCGGATGTCGAGATACCACCAGTAGCTTTCGGGCTTCATGCCGTTTTCCAGAATGCGGCGCTCGAGCACGTCGTAGCGCTCCTCGCGCTGGCTGCCGCCCACGAGCTCTCCCACCCGGGGCACCAGCAGGTCCATGGCGGCCACGGTGCGGCCATCGTCGTTCAACCGCATGTAGAAGGCCTTGATCTCGCGGGGGTAATCGTAGACGATGACGGGCTTCCGGAAGTGCTCCTCACAAAGGAAACGCTCGTGCTCGGTCTGGAGGTCGACCCCGAAATCCACCGGGAACTCGAAGGCGCGCCGCGACGCCTTGAGGATGTCCACGGCCTCCGCATAGCGCAGGCGTTCGTAGGGCTGCCCGGCGATGGCTTCCAGGTTGGCCATCAGTTGCCTGTCCACGAACTTGGCGAACAACTCAATGTCGTCGCGGCAGTTCTCCAGCACATGGACGGTCAGGGCCTTCACGAGGTCCTCGGCCAGGTCCATGTCGTCGCCAAGGTCGGCGAACGCCATCTCGGGCTCGATCATCCAGAACTCGGCGGCGTGCCGCGGCGTGTTGGAGTTCTCGGCCCGGAACGTCGGCCCGAACGTGTACACGTTGCCCAGGGCGCTGGCGAACAGCTCGGCTTCGAGCTGCCCGGAGACGGTCAGGCTCGCCTCCCGGCCGAAGAAATCGTCGGCGAACGGGTCGGGGCTCCCGGAGGACGCCGGCGGACGGAGCGGCAGGGTCGTCACCCGGAACATCTCGCCGGCGCCTTCACAGTCGGAGCCCGTGAGGATCGGGCTGTGGAGGCAATGGAAGCCGCGCTCCCTGAAAAAGCGATGGACGGCGAAGGCGGCCTCGGACCGGATGCGGAACATGGCGCCGTATTTGTTGGTGCGCGGCCGCAGGTGCGCGATCGTGCGCAGGAACTCGTCGGTGTGGCGCTTCTTCTGAAGCGGGAAGGTTTCCGGGTCGGCTCCGCCCAGCAGCCGCAGGGCGGCGGCCCTGACTTCCCATTTCTGGCCCGCGCCGGGGGACTCCACGAGCGCCCCCTCGATCTCCACGGCAGCGCCGGTCGTTACGGCCGCGAGCTGGCCGAAGGCGGGCAGGGTTTCCTCCAGGATCACCTGCAGGTTCCTGAGGCAGGAGCCGTCGTTCACCTCCAGGAAAGAGAACCCTTTGGAGTCGCGGCGGGTGCGCACCCAGCCGCTGACCCGAACGCGGTCAATGGCTGTGCCGCTGTTCAGAAGATCCTTGATCAGCACTCGTTTCATGGCCTTTCCCCGTCAGCTGTTGCGTTCGAAGATCCGGCGGATTCTCGCAGTGGATCGAGTGGCCCCCAGGGCGGCCATCAGCAGGATGCGCGCCTTGGGTCCCGAGAGCCGGCCGCCCAGGATGACCCCCTTTTTGGCCAGGTCGGCGCCGCCGCCGGCATAGGCATACATCGGCCAGACGCCGCCCTCGGGGCAGCGGGTGGTCAGGACCACCGGGACCCCCTGGCCGACCGCCTTCTCCACGGCGGGGACCAGGCCCGGCGGCACGTTTCCGGCCCCGAAACCCTCGAGGACCAGTCCGCGCACCCCCTTTTGAAGCAGATGCCCGATCAGCGCCCCGTCCATGCCGGTGTAGCAGGAGATGAGCGCCACATCCGGTTCGATCCGCCGGGTGCGGATCAGCGGGCGCTTGGCCTCCGACAGGCGCGGCGAATTGCGCGTCAGCCGGACGTCTTCCCCGGCCACATAGGCCACCGGGCCGCTCTCGGGGGCTTCGAAGGCGTCGATGTTGAGGGAGTTGACCTTGATGACCTCCCGGGCCGCGAACACGCGGTCGGTCATCAGCAGGACGACGCCGGTTTCCGGGGGCAGCGGCAGAAGGCAGGCCTTGATCCCGTTCAGCAGGTTGCGGATTCCGTCGAAACCGGTTTCGCTATAGTAGCGCATGGAGCCGGTAAACACCACGGGCTTGCGGGTGCGCAGGGTGAGCTCGGCCATGTAGGCGGATTCCACCAGCACGTCGGTCCCGTGAATGACGACCGCGCCCCGCACGGCCGGAGCCGCCAGCGCCCGGTCGATGTCCCGGGCCAGACGGAACATGTGGCCGGGGGTCATGTGCGGGCTGGGCAGATTGGACCAGAGCACCGGCCTGAAAACCGCATTGGGGATGTGCGGCCGCAGCTCGGCGAACAGCCGGTCGAACTCGTCGCTGGGGACCACCCCGCGCTCGTGGGCCTGGGGCCGCATGGTGATGGTGCCGCCCGTAAAGAAGATGACGACCGTTCGACGCCCTTCAGCTCTTGGCATATTTCCAGCCCTGCCGGTCCATGCGGCCGACGAATTCGACGAGGTAGTCCACCAGGGCCTGCTTCATCCTGCGGCCCTTCCCCAGAAACCATTTGCGGTGGGCGCCGTCAAGTGCATTTTGGCGAACAGCCCGAGCGCGGAATGTTTTCCCGCCTCAGGCGAGCAGCGCCTTGACGGCGTCGAGCGTGTCGGCGTCGGCGCTGGCCTTGTCGGTTCGCCGGCGGGCGATGCGCGGGAAGCGCACGGCCACCCCCGAGCGGTGCCGGGGCGAGGAGCGGAGGCCCTCGAAAGCGATTTCGAACACCAGCTCGGGCTTCACCGCGCGCACCGGTCCGAAGCGTTCGACGGTGTTGGCGCGGATGAAGCGGTCCACCTCCCGGATCTCGGCGTCGGTCAGGCCGGAATACGCCTTGGCGAAGGGGACCAGGCGGTCGCCGTCCCAAACGGAGAAGGTGTAGTCGGTGTAGAGCCCCGCGCGTTTGCCGTGGCCGCGCTGGGCGTAGGTCAGCACGGCGTCGACGCTCAGGGGATCGACCTTCCACTTCCACCAGTCGCCGCGCGGCCGGCCGACGCGGTAGGGCGAGGTCAGGCGCTTCAGCATCAGGCCCTCCGCGCCGCGGCCGCGGGCCTCGTCGCGGAGATCGGCCAGTTCGCTCCACCCGGCGGCGGACAGGGACGGCGAGGCGGTCAACCGCGGATCGGCCGTCCGAACCACGAGGTCCCTCAGCGCGGCCGTCCGCCACGACAGCTCGCGCTCGCGGACGTCCCCGCCCTTCCACTCCAGCAGATCGTAGGCCATGAGGACCACGGGCACGGACTGCAGCAGCCTGGGCCCGAGGAGCTTGCGGCCGATGCGCTGCTGCAGGGCCGCGAAGTCGAGGGGCCCGCCGTCCTTCCAGGCCAGGATTTCTCCGTCTATCACCGTGCCGTCCGGCAGGGCCTGCGCCGCCGCGGCGATTTCAGGGAACCTGTCGGTGACGAGCTCTTCGCCGCGCGACCAGACGAAGGCCTGTCCCCGCCGCCGAATGAGCTGGGCGCGGATGCCGTCCCACTTCCACTCGGCCTGCCATTCCGCCGACGGGCCCAGGCCTTCCGGCGCGCCTCCCAGCGGGCAGGCCAGGAAGAAGGGGTAGGGCCGGCTGATGTCCGCATCGCCCGTCGCGGATGAGAACAGCCGCCGGTAGAAGGAGGGCTCGGGGGTCCATTCGCCCATGAGGCGATGGGCCAGGACGGCCTCGGGGAGGCCGCTGTACCGGGACAGCGCGCGGGTCACGAGCCTGAGCGACACCCCCACGCGGAAGGCCCCGGTGATGAGCTTGTTCCATACGAAGCGCTGGCCGCGGTCCATCGCCCGCCAGGCGGACAGCACCCGCTCGCGCTGGTGCTCCTCGGGAAGCGTTCGCAGCGGAAGCAGGTCCTGCTCCACCCAGGCGTGCAGCGGCCGGCCAGCGGCGGCGTCACGCGTCGGCAGGAGCAGGGCGATGGTTTCGGCCAGATCGCCGACGACATCGTAGCAGGCATCGAACAGCCAGTCGGGTATCCCGGCTTCCGCCGCGGCCCACTGGCGCAGGCGAGGGGCGGGTACCGCTTGGCGCGGCTTGCGGCCCATCAGCAGGCTGATGGCCCAGACGGCGTCCTCCGCCGGGGCGGTCTCGAGGTAGTCGACCAGCACCGCCACCTTGGCGTTGGTCCGGGTGGTTTCGTCCAGGGCCGAATACAGGCGGGCGAAGCGTTTCATGCGTCGGCCTCGCCGCTGAAATCCGTCCGCAGCGCCTCGGCCGTAAGCCCCGTCCCGCGCAGATACTGCACGAGTTCCTCCGTGAA
>Ga0114938_1000857_pt1 | contig 22017 bp, 16 predicted proteins | sample AshMeaBigSpring_FD_88675 | JGI IMG/M metagenome (GOLD analysis project Ga0114938, IMG submission 88675) | Groundwater microbial communities from Big Spring, Nevada to study Microbial Dark Matter (Phase II) - Ash Meadows Big Spring | ecosystem: Environmental > Aquatic > Deep subsurface >...
CATTCGTTGGGCTCATAAAATGCACCACAAACATATTGATAAAGAAGATGGTGAAAGTTTTGGAATGCTCATCGTTGCAAAGAAGTATTGGGATAAAGTAAAACGAGATGAGGCTTTGCAAAAAAGTTATGTAAACCAGCAGTAGCAACACTTTTCAACACCGGTTGTGTCACTCACTTGTACGCTTTTATCGCTATGCAGCTTTACGTTCATAGCATGTAAAATCCCCATAATTTTATCCAAACACATTTCACATATATTATTACAGGTGCAGGTTGTGCAGGGTTAAGCTTGGCTATGCGATTGATACAAACACCAAGTTTAGCAAACACATCAATACTTATTATTGAACAAGATGTAAAAGTGCAAAACGACCGTACTTGGTGCTTTTGGGAAAAAGAAGAAGGTTTTTTTGAAAACATAGTATATCATCGTTGGAACGAATTATTGTTCCATTCTTCAACACAAACTATTCCATTACAAATACAGCCTTATCAGTACAAAATGATAAGGGGCAAAGACTTTTATCAATACTGTAAACAACAACTACAAAATCATCAGCAAGTTACATGGTTGGAGGCAAGTGTTACTGATGTAAAAATGAATAACAATCAAGCAACTGTTTATACAGATACAGAAGTGTTTACGGCAAACTATGTGTTTAATAGTATTCTTTTTCCTGCATCAAAAAAAGCATTTGATGCTTCACCTGCTTACAAACTATTGCAACATTTTAAAGGTTGGGTTATTGAAACGCCTACTCCAACTTTTAACCCCAATCAAGCTTATTTTATGGATTTTAGGGTAAGCCAATATATGGGAACAACGTTTGTATATGTATTGCCAATTTCAGAAACAAAGGCATTGGTAGAATATACTTTTTTTAATCAACAATTGTTAGAGCAAGAGCAGTATGATGCTCTTTTAAAAATCTATTTGCAGCAATTTTGGAAGCTTGAAAATTATACAATCATCGAAACTGAATTTGGTATCATACCCATGACCAACTTTCGTTTTCCTACACACCAACAATCTATCATTCATATTGGTACAGCCGGTGGATTTACCAAACCAAGTAGTGGATTTACATTTCAATTTATTCAAAAGCACAGTGCTGCTATTGTAGAAGCATTAATCAACAATCATTCTCCAGTTATTCATAAAAGTCTTTGGCAGCAAAGATTTCATTGGTACGATACTACCTTGTTGCATGTTTTGCATCATCAAAAAATGAGTGGTTGTGATGTATTTACACAACTTTTTCAAAAACAAAAAGCAACTACCATTTTACGCTTCTTAGATAATGAAACTACATTTACAGAAGAGCTATCAATTCTTAGTAGTGTGCCTACACATATCTTTCTTCCTGCAGCTATTCAATCTTTGTTTCCTTCTGCATAAACAACTTGTACATGTAGTTCAACTCAATTGTCATCTAAAAGTCAGTTTACTCATTGCGTAAGTTAGTTTTCCTAAAACGGCATAGTAACTCGTTATTGTTATGGCAGTTTTGCTGCTCAAACAAATAAACTAACTATGAAATTATTACTACAATGTATGTTGCTATTGCTGCCTATTTGGCTTTTTGCATTTAATGAAAATGAATATGGAGTTATAAAAGGAAAAGTTGTTACAAATGATTCTAAAGTGGCAGAAGATGTTTCTGTTCTCATACAATCCTTACAAATTAGTACAGTTACCAATGAAAATGGTGAGTTTGAATTGGCAAGAATGAAGCCAGGTACATATACTTTGTCTATTGCTTTAACAGGGTATACAACCATTGAAAAGATAGTAACCGTAACGGCAAGTAGCATCACTATTGTAAATGTACAATTACAATTATCTAGTCAGCAGTTGCAAGAAGTTATTGTAAGTAGCAATGCCAATAGGTTTGCAAAGAAGAAAAGTGCTTTTGTTGCAAAAATGCCTTTACTTCAATTAGAAAATCCACAAACGTATAGTGTAGTAAGTAAAGCATTACTACAAGAACAAGTGATAAGTAACTTTGATGATGCTCTGAAAAATGTTCCAGGTTTAGATAAACTTTGGACTTCAACCGGTAGAGGTGGAGATGGTGCAGCATACTTTTCATTACGTGGTTTTTCTGTACAACCAAGTATGGTTAATGGCATTGCTAGCCAAATAAATGGAGGGTTAGATCCTGCAAATATTGAACAAATAGAAGTTATAAAAGGCCCTTCAGGCACCTTGTTTGGAAGCAGTTTGGTATCGTTTGGTGGGTTGATAAATATTGTAACCAAAAAGCCGTTTGAGACCACAAAAGGAGAAATAAGTTATACCAACGGAACCTTTGGTTTAAACCGATTAACAGCCGATTATAACACTGCTTTAAATGCAAACAAAACGGTATTGTTTAGATTGAATACGGCTTATCATTCCGAAAATAGTTTTCAAGATGCAGGCTTTAGAAAGTCGTTTTTATTGCTCCTTCTTTAACGTATCAAGTAAGTGAAAAGGTAAATTTTCATTTTAATGCAGAGTTATATCAAGCAGAAGCAACTAATCCTGTAATGATATTTTTAAATCGGTCAAGAAAGCTACAATACACTACACCACAAGCTTTAAATATTGATTACTACAAGTCATTTACAAGTAACGATATTACTATTAAAACACCTACTGTAAGTTTTTTTGCTCAAATGAATGTTCAACTAAATAAGCGTTGGCTTTCTCAAACTAGTTTTTCACAAAGCGTTCGTAAAAGCGATGGGTTGTATTCTTACATTATGTTTTTACAACCAACGAATGATACTTTGTTAACACGTTTGGTAAGTTCTCAAAACGCTGTTGGTACAACTACCAATATTCAGCAAAACTTTATTGGTGATTTTACTATTGGAAAAATGCGTAACAGATTGGTTGCAGGTATAGATGTTGCTAATTTAAAAACATTGAATAACAGCACAGCCTATATTCAGTTCGATATGGTAAATAGTTTAGTGTCAGATAGTAGATATGCACAAATTACGCGTCAAGCAGTTGATGCAAAAATTGCTGCTAATACGGCACCTACAAAAGCAAGTACAGATGTATTAACTTATGGTGCTTATGTCTCTAATGTATTAAATATTACGGAACAACTTTTAGTAATGACTAGTGTTCGTATAGATAAATTTGATAACAAAGGATCTAAAAATTATGCTACAGGAATTACTAGTGGAAGTTATCAGCAAACGGCTGTGTCTCCAAAATTAGGATTGATTTATGCGGTTGTAAAAAATAAGGTTTCTATTTTTTCTAACTATATGAATGGGTTTAGAAATGTTGCTCCAACAACACAGCCAGATGGTTCTGTTGCTATTTTTAAACCCCAACAAGCCAACCAATGGGAGGCTGGTGTAAAGCTAGATGCTTTTGCAGGAAAATTAACTGGTACAATTAGCTATTATGATATTCGAGTAACAAATGTATTAATACCAGATCCTAATAGAGTTGGTTTTACAATTCAGGAAGGAAATATTGTAAGTAAAGGTTTTGAAGCAGATGTAATTGCAACACCTATTAATGGTATGCAACTAGTAGCAGGCTATAGTTATAACAATAGTAAAAATACCCATGCTGCACCAGCAACTAACGGAAGAAGGCCTACCAATGCTGGACCAGAAAATTTAATTAATTTATGGGTTAGTTATACACTTCAAAACGGTGCTGTAAAAGGCTTGGGTGCAGGATTTGGAGGGAATTATGCAAGCGAAAATTATATTACCAATAGCTTAGCAACTGGTGAGTTTATTGTGCCTGCTTATACCATTATTAATGCTTCTGTTTTTTATAATCAGCCAATGTTTAGAATTGGTTTAAAGATAGATAATTGTACCAATACTGCTTATTGGAAAGGATGGTCTACTATAGAACCACAAATGCCAAGAAGACTTTCTGCTAACCTTACATTCCGTTTTTAAAATGAAAGTATCGTTAAAAAAAATTGTTGGCACAATTCATCTTTGGTTGGGTTTGGCATCTGGTTTAATTGTGTTTATTGTAGGAATAACAGGTTGTATTTTAGCTTTTGAGCAAGAAATAAAATCTGTTACACAACCTTATCAGTTTGTTCGTTCAGAAGAAAAACCTTTTTTAAAACCATCGGTTTTAATACAAATTGCAGCAAAGAAAGCTTTTGCTGATAGTGCTGGTAAACCCAACTGTTTTATCAATAGCATACAATACAATGGAAAAAATAAAGCTGCAATTGCTGTGTATAACAACAAAGAAAAGGGATCATTTTTAATGTATCTCAATCCTTATCATGGATGGGTGTTGAAAGAAAAAGAACTAAATAAAGACTTCTTTAGAATTGTGTTGGGCATTCATTTTTACCTTTTATTGCCGGCTAAAATTGGTCAGCCAATTGTTGCTACTTCAATTTTAATCTTTGTTCTTTTACTCATTACAGGATGTATTTTGTGGTTGCCAAAGCATTTTAAATGGAATTTATTAAAGCAACGACTAACCATTAATTGGCGAGCCAATTTTAAAAGAACCAATTATGATGTTCACAATGTACTTGGTTTTTATAGTTTTTCTATTGCATTCATATTGGCTTTAACAGGCTTAGTTTGGGGTTTTGAGTGGTTTGAAAAAGGGTTGTATTTTACCACTTCTGGAGGAAAAGTATTACCTAGCCACAAAAAGCCTTTGTCTGATACAACAGTTTTAGAAAAATCAGATACATTGCTAGTTGATGTTCTTTGGAACAAATCACAGCAATTGTATTCTTTGCGAAATTCTCGTTTTCAAATTACCATTCCTATCAAATCATCCGATTGTTTTACAACAAGCTATAATCCTAGTTTTACCACATTTTATCAAAGAGAAATAAAGTATTATGATAAAACAACTTTGCAAGAACTGTACAACCATAGTATTTATAATCAAACTTATGCAAACGCAACAAAAGCAGATAAGTTGTATCGAATGAATTATGATATTCATGTTGGTGCTATTGCTGGTTTAGCGGGTAAAATAATAGTCTTCTTTGCAAGTTTAATAGCAGCTTCATTGCCTGTAACAGGTTTTTTAATTTGGCGAGGAAGAAAAAGAAAAAAGATAATTAAACAAGTCTTATAAGTATAGTTAAATTGAAGTTCAGTATTTAGTACGTTGTTTCATCTTCATCATCTGTCAATTGTATGTGGAGCCATACATTGGCAGATGTTTTTGTTTCATCATCTTATCGATGCTTCTCATATACTTATTCTTGTAGTGATTATTTAGTTAATTATCATTTACGCAATGCCAACTAAGTTTTATGTTTACAAAAATTTGTTGAATACAATAAGCAAATTATCATCATTTAAAAGTGATACAAAACATATTTTATGCAAAAAGTTATTACCATCACATTAAATCCATCATTAGATAAAACAACAACTGTTTCTAGTTTAGTTCCAGAAAAAAAGATGCGTTGTACGCCTCCTGAAATTGAGTCAGGTGGTGGTGGAATTAATGTTTCAAGAGCATTAAAAAAATTAGGTAGCAGTTCTACAGCATTATATTTATCTGGTGGCTATACAGGAAAAGAATTCGATAAAATTTTATTAGAAGAAATAACTGATGTACATGTTATTTCTATTAAAAATACCACAAGAGAAAATATGATTGTGGTAGATGAAACTACCGGATTGCAATATCGTTTTGGTATGGAAGGGCCTTATGTTGAAGAGCATGAATGGAAAGCATGTTTGCAATTTTTACAAACTGAAAGTGCTTATGAGTTTGTTGTTGCTAGTGGCAGTTTACCTCCTGGTGTTCCTGTTGATTTTTTTGGACAATTGGCAGCAACTGTAAAACAAAAAGGAGCCAAACTTATTATTGATACTTCTGGAAAAGCATTAGAATATGCGGTAAACGAAGGTGTGTTTTTATTAAAACCCAATTTAGGAGAATTAAGTAGTTTATATGGTGTTGAAGAATTAAGAGGTGATGAAATTGTAAAAGCTGCAAGAACTGTTTTGGCAAAAGGTGGTTGTGAGGCTATGGCTGTTTCTATGGGAGCTCAAGGGGCAATGTTGATTACAAAAGACGAAGCAATACAAATACAATCGCCTACAGTAAAAACGAGAAGTACTGTTGGTGCAGGAGATAGCATGGTTGCAGGAATGGTATTGGCCATTACACAACAAAAAAGTTGGAAAGAAGTGCTGCAAATGGGCATTGCTTGTGGCACTGCAGCAACCATGAATCATGGGGCAGAATTGTGTAAGAAAGAAGATGTAGAAATGTTATTACAACTGATACAAAACCAATAGTAGTTTCTTTTATTTTTGCAGCAATGGCTTTGTAGTACAATGGATAGTATGGGAGTTTCCGAAGCTCTAGATTCAAGTTCGATTCTTGACAAAGCCACTTTATTTATTTTTATTAACCTGCTCTTTTCCCCAAAAAAATCTATTATTTCATCTTTTTTTTTGCTATAAATTTCGATTAATATTCTTGATTCTGTCAAAAGTTGCGGCTTTTTGCCTTATTTTCATTTGTTCTAATACTTCAAACACAAATTATGATTAAAAAACTACCATTTTTTTTCTCTCTGCTTTTTATAATTAATATTTCTCAAGCTCAATTAAAAACAAAAAAAATTAAGAAAAACCGTTGTTATACGGTTGAAATTATCAATCAAAAGAAAAAACTTAATCCCAATATTATATCTACTGATGCTTTTGAGCAGTGGTTAAGTCCATTGGTTAAAAAAAGAAAGCAAAGCCGTTTCGCCGTTGCAAATTATACCTTGCCTGTTGTGTTTCATGTTATTCATAATAATGAAACATTAGGTAGTGGAAGAAATGTTTCTAAAGCAGCTATTGAAGCACAGTTGTTACAACTGAATAAAGATTTTGCAAACTTGTCTGGTAGTCCATATGCTGCTGCAACCAATTCAGGAATTCAATTTGCTTTAGCAACCAGAAATCCAAGTGGTGGAACACTAGCTGAAGCTGGTATTGATAGAATTAGTAGAACGTCTAAAAGCTGGACGGCTGCTCCTTACACAACAAATTATGTAGATGCTACAATAAAACCCAATAGCATTTGGGATCCTACTAGGTATATTAATATTTGGATTACAGATGTTTCTAGTGATGGTGTTTTAGGGTATGCTACTTTTCCTGGAAGCTCTACCTTAAATGGATTAGATAATAGCGAAACAAGTAGCGATGCCGGTGTTGTAATAGATTATACTACTGTAGGAAGTATTTTTTCTTCGGCAGATTGTGGGGCAACGAACGAATATGGAATGGGAAAAACACTTACACATGAAATGGGGCATTTTTTAGGATTACGACATATTTGGGGAGATCAAGATCCTGCACCTTGTTCTGATGATTTTTGTGGGGATACTCCATTACATTACGATGCTAATTATGGAAAACCAAGTCATCCAAAATCGAATAGTTGTGGTACACAAGATGAAATGTTTGAAAACTATATGGATTATTGCGACGATATAATTCTAAACACTTTTACAGCAGATCAAGTAGATCGTATGCAAACTGTTTTGTTGAACAGTCCAAGAAGAAATACGCTTGCTAGTTCTAATGTAGGCTTAACGTCACCTGTAGGTAGTAATAAAATTGCTTTGGCAATTTGTTCTGGTATTTTAGAAGTTAGCGAAACAGGAAATGTCGGAACAACCGATCGATATAAAGACATCCCATTGGTGTTAAATATAGAAAATGTAGCTACTGGTAATGCTACTGTAAACTTTAATGTAAGTGGGAGTGCTGTTAATAACATTGATTATCAATTATCAGCCACATCAGTTAGTTTTAGTGCAGGTGATGCAGCTAAAACAATTATATTACGTGTGTTAGACAATGCAAAAACGGATGGAGATAGAACGGTATTTCTAACTTATACCATTTCAGGTTCAGGCGTAACGGCTGCTAATAATGGACAAAATATTACAATTACTATTAAAGATGATGATGCTGTAGTTATTAGCGAAAATCCTATAAATATTCTTTATGAAGATTTTGAAAATTCAGCTTCTGTAAGTAATTGGAGTACATTATCTTCAACAGGTGCAGTAAATGTGTTTACTGTTAGTGCAAATGGTAATGCCGGTGGTTCTGGCAACGCTGCACACATTACAAGCAATACCACCTCAAGGCCAAATAATTACAACGTAACTGCAGATGGAGTTTCTGTTTTAAGAAGTCCATTAATTAATGCAAGTGGGTTATCTAATTTGCAATTAAAATTCAAATACCGTGTTTTCGGAGAAGCCGATGAAGATGGTATTTACGATTATGGAATGGTATTATACACACCTGCTTCAGCACCAACCGATTTTCAAACCTCAAATAGATTAGGAGGACCTTATTATGGTGAAACTTCTGTTCAATCAGGAAATCCAACTCTAACCTCCATTAATCAACTACAAAATACTTCTTTTTACTTAGGATTCTATTGGGAAAATGATGATAATTTAGGTTCAAGTCCTGGTTTAAATATTGACGATGTTGAATTGTGGGCAGATGCTACAAAAGTTGAAACTGCTGTCAACAATAGTTATGCTTATGGATTAGCTGGCAACTCTTCGGCTGATAATTATTTCAGAAGTATATCAAACGGTAAAATAATTACGACGTTAAAAAGTGCTTCCACAACGGTTTTAAATATCACAGCTTCGGTTACAGAAGCTGGTACCGACAGGCTTAATATTACCTCTGGTAGCAACAATTATTTAAGAAGTAGAAAAGTGATTAAAATTGTACCTGCAAATACAGATAATACGACACAATTTACAGCTACACTTTATTTTACAACCAATGAAATGAGTGTTTGGGGTAGCAATGCTACATCATTAAAAGTATTGAAAATACAAGATGGTACTAATTTAGCTAGCAATTTAAACGCTTCAAATGCTCTACTTTTAACGCCTACAATTGTTGATAAAAGAACTACTGATGGATACATTAGCTATACAGTAACTTCTACAGGTTTTGGTAGCTTTATTTTAGTAGAACCTGCAACTATATTGCCATTAACATTTAACCAATTTGCGGGTAAATTATCAAACAATACTGTTCAGTTACAATGGTCTACAAGCAATGAGGTAAACACCCAATCTTTTATTGTTGAAAAAAGTGTTGATGGTGGAAATACATTTACTAGCATTGGTTCTGTGGCAGCAAAAACAGCCAACAGTAGCAATGATTATTCGTTTATTGATGCTCAGGTTGCAAAAGGTAATCGCTATTACTATCGTATTAAACAAATGGATATTGATGGAAAATATAGCTATAGTGCTGTCATCAATGTGTTGTATGTAAATAGCAACCAATCTGTAAGTGTGTTACCTAATCCATTTAACAAACAGTTGATATTAAGCAATCAATTGAGTGGCAATATTGTTTCTGTAACCGTTACAGATATCAATGGTAAACAACTGTATTACCGTAATTCATTGCCAATAGGCACTATTACAATTGATACATATACATGGAGTAAAGGAATGTATTTTGTAAGAATAAATAGTGCTGCAACGGTAAATGTGTTTAAAGTAATTAAAGAATAATTTGTTTTAATCGTAGAATTTTTAAAGGAGAAATGATGTTGTTTTAATTGCATCATTTCTCCTTTTTTCAATACAAAAACTAAATAGTGGATGAAAAAGCTAATTTATCTACAACTATTACTGGTGATTTTGATGATGCAAGCAACCGCACAAACCAAAGACGTAAGTTGGACGGTTCAAGTACATAAAACCATAATTGCAGATTCTGTTTTAACCAATAGTTCCATTACATTAACAAAAAGTAAGCTGAAGCATAAGCTCATTGTTCAATGTTTGATTACAAATAATAAAAGCGATTGGCAACGACAAATCATTGTTATGAATCAACAGCGTCAACAGTTATTAAAAGAAGCATTGTGCAACCAACAGTTTTGTATTTCTATAGAAGATTTAAAAGCAATTACAAAAGGAGAAAATTTTAGTATTTATAGCATTCATTTACCTACAAATCCTGAAGAGGCTAAACGTGTGAGAATTGCACCGATAAGAATTGCAAGTTTCACTTGGTAAACATTACAATGAAGAAACTGTACAATACAATGAAAAATAGATGGTGGTCTCGCCAAGAATCGAACTTGGATCTAGAGTTTAGGAAACTCCTATTCTATCCATTGAACTACGGGACCATGCAAAAAACTACAGACTATAAAGCGTATAATTTGCTTGGCAAAATTAGTAGAATTCTGCTATTGCAAGCCGCTTAATTTTAATTTCGAATAGGCTGTTTTTCAGTTTTATTTCAAATAGGCAATACGCTTATCTTTGCCCACCTTAATTTGTTTCTATGAAGTTTTACAATATCATTATTAAGTATCGATTTTGGTTAAGTTTAGCATTACTGGTAATTGCTATTTTATTAAATGTTACCAAAACATCGGGTTTTTGGCCAGCGTTTCCTTTGTATTTTATTGGTGTAATTGGTTTGGCTAGTCATTTTTTTATTGGGCCTTTGCGTTTAATTCAAGAGCCAATGGAAAATGGAAATGTAGAAGAAGTAGAAAAAATTTTAGCATCTGTTTGGTTTCCAAATTTGTTGTACAAGCCTGTTCGTAGCACTTATTTTACCATCAAGGGTAATTTGGCAATGATGAAACAAGATTATGATGGTGCAGAAAAATATTTAAAACAAAGTTCTGATATTGGTAGTCCAATGGCAGAAGCAGAAGGTGCTAATAAATTGCAATTAGGAATGATGTCTTTGCAAAAAGGCGATTTAAAGCAAGGAGAAGCTTACATTAGAGCAGCTTTGCGTTTAGGAATTCCAGATAAAGAAAGTTTAGCAGTAGCTTATTTAAGTATGTGTCAAATTTTTATGAATAAAAGACAATTTAAGCCTGCAAAAGATTTTTTTAGAAAAGCCAAAGAGTGCAAACCTAAAACTAAGCAAGTGCTTGATCAAATTAAAGAAATCGAAAAATATATTTCTAGAGTACCTGGATAAAAAGGATGAACTTGATTTTTAAATAAAAAGGCGGAAAATTAGTTTTCCGCCTTTTTATTAGCTATTTACTCCAATCATTTATTCCAATCAATTATCCTTCCGTTTTTGGAGATTCTCCACCATTATTTTTGGGAGGATTATTTCTTGGATGTTGTTTTGGAAAACTGTTGTTTGGTCTATTCGGTTGATTACCACCTTCTCTTTTTGGAGGATGTGGTTTGTTTGAATGCTGATGTGGTGGTCTATTTTGATTACCATTTGGTTTAGGTGCTGACTGATTTTGGCCACCATTGCTTATAGGAGCATTTCCTTCTTTTCTAGGTGCTTGTGGTTTATTTCCTCCATTATTAAATGGTGGTCTTTGTGAAGGTAGATTTCTACGTTGTTCGTTGCCTTGTTCTTGCGATTGATTACTACCTCTTCGTTCATTTGATTTTGATTGAAAACGTTGGTCGTCTCGTTTTCTTCTCTCATTTTTATCTAAACTTTGCAAGCTAATTTGCCCAACAACATCTACAAATTGAGGTTCAATTTCTTTTGGTTTTCCAGTAGTAACATCTACAGGTTCTAAATCTTCTGGTTTAATACCTTGAGCGTTTAAACGTTTTATTTCTTTTACCCGTTGAATAGTCAATGGATAGTGTTTACTACCACCTTGAATAATATACCACATTAGGTTTTTAAAAATGTCTTTCTTAATTAAAAAAGCACTTCCTTTTGCGGTTTCTATGGTATCTGCATTATCTGGAAAATGTTGCAATGCATCTAAATAAGTATCTAATTCAAAATTTAAGCAACATTTTAAACGACCACATTGGCCACTCAGTTTTGTTTGGTTAATTGATAGATTCTGATAACGAGCCGCTGTAGTGTTTACACTTTTAAAATCGGTTAACCAAGTGCTACAACACAATTCTCTTCCACAACTACCAATTCCACCTACTTTTGCCGCTTCTTGTCTGATGCCAATTTGCCTCATTTCTACCTTCAACTTAAATTCACTGGCAAACATTTTAATCATTTCTCTAAAATCTACCCTGTCGTCTGCTGTATAAAAGAAAGTAGCTTTTTTGCCATCTGCTTGAATTTCAATTTCACTCAACTTCATTTGTAGTTTTAAATCAATAGCAATTTCACGGCTTCTTGCCAATGTTTTGGCTTCCCTGCTTTTGCTAATCATAAAACTTTCAATATCTCTATCAGTGCTTGGTCTTAGCACTTTTTTCATTTCTCCACTAAACTCGTCAACGCCACGTTTTTTCAGTTGTAATCGCACCAATTCACCAGTTAAGCTAACTTCACCTACATCAAAACCACCTACACCTTCAATGGTAACATAGTCGCCTTTTTCGTAGTAATGAGATGTTGTATTTCTGAAAAATTCTTTACGGCTACCTTGTTTAAAGGTAACCTCAATTACTTTACAAGCACTTTCTGTATCTGCAATTGGAAGGTTATTTAGCCAATCGTGTACATTCATTCTGTTGCAACCACCTGTGCTGCAACCGCCATTGCTTTTGCAACCATTTGGTTTTCCTGTTCCACAAGATCCACAGCCCATATTCAGATCGTTTTCAAAAGTTAATAATAATCAATTGCAATCAAACGATTGCTTTCTGTAAAAACGCATTTACTTGCATTTTATTACAAATACAATAATACAAAGGCTTAAAAAGGAAGAAGGGTACGGTTTTAAACAAGATAATTCAACATTATACAAGCAATAACGACTAGTTTGCTTGAAAATAACAGTTTATATATGTAAAAATATTCTAAAATTAATTGTAATCTTGTTTCAATACCCATCATCACAGTTGCACTCTGCTATTTGCGTAATTAGTCAAAAATAGTGTATTTATAAAACAGAAAACACATTCATTTTGCCATAAAAACGAAAGTGGCTTCATTTTTTTGGATTTCAAAAATCGTTTTTATTTATTGAATGGTTTTCCAAACGGCTGTATTTACCGTAACAGGATATTTTTTCTTTAGCTCTGCAATCCATTTTTGCTCCAATATTTGCTGGTAATTATTCATTACCAAGCCTCTTGCATCGTCAAAAGCTCTTTGTTCTTTTTGTTGATGGATAGCCGTTATGTACAAAAAAGTATACGATTGATCTTGCTCATTTTTTTCTGGAACAGAAATGAACCCAACTTGTGGCGTAATTTTTTGTTGAATAGGCTGTTGTTCCCATTCATATCGTCCACTATCTGCAATTACATTGTTGCCAAAGCTATTTACCGTTTCACGCCAATTGTTGGGTGTTGTTTTAATTTTTTCGATTAATTCTTTTACAATTTGCTCATTAGGTGCAGTAACAACTAAGGCCGAAAAGCCGGGTTGCCATTGGTATTGTTGTGCATTTTTTTGATAATACTGTTGTAAAGCTGTTGTGTTTTCTCCTGCTTTACTCCAAACATGTTTGTCCATCGCTGCAAACAATAAGTTGGCTTCATTAAACTCATCGGTTTGCTGACGCATGGTTTTATTGTATTTATACAAATTATTTTTATAATAGTTAATGCAAGATTGCTCTATAAATTGTTGCATTAAACTGCTATAATTATTAGAAGAAACATTGCCTACTGTTAGTAAAAATTGTGTCCAATCTTTTACATATATTTTTTGTAATTCAAACGAAAAAAGAATGGTTGAATCGCTAATGGTTTGTACTTTTTTGATTGATTTTCCAGCTCTGATGCTATCGGTAAACTTCCATAAATCGGTAGTGTTGTAACTGGTAGTTTTAAACTGTGTTAGCGATTTCCAATAGGGAACTTTTGCTTGCTTAGCAGCATATAAACGGTTATCGTTTTCTACTTGGTTTTGTATTGTTGCTATTGCTGCAGCATCTGAAGTGTCTGTAGGTGCTTCAATAATGTTGAGCAATTTGATGATGTGATAACCAAACGATGTTTCAAAAGGTTTGGTTACATCATTCATTTTTTCAAGTTCAAAGATTTTATTTTCAAAAACAGGATCAAAACTGCCAATACTTACATCTCCAATAATACCGCCGTTGCTAGCTGTAGATTTATCATCGCTAAATTGTACGGCCAATCTATCAAATGCAGCACCATTTACAATGGCATCGTACAAGCTATCGGCTGTTTTTTTATAACTTTTCTTCTCTGCTTCTGTACTGTTTGGTGGCGTAGCAATTAAAATTTGTGCAATTTTTCTTTTTCCAAAAGCTTTTCGTTCGGTTACATTTTTAAAAATATGATAGCCGAAATTGCTTTTAAATGGTTTACCAAATTGCCCTTTTTGTAAACAAAAAATTTCATTTTCGAAGGGATATGCAAAACTAAAGGCTGTAACATAGCCAAGATTTCCTTTTGTTGATTTGATAGCTTCATCGGTTGCATAGGAAGTAGCAACAGTTTCAAAATCTTTGCCCGATTGCAAGTCTTTGTAGGCATCCATTATTTTATTATAAGCATTTGCAGTATCGCCATTTGAAGTAAAAGGAACAAAAACTTGTGCAACAAACACATCTTTTTGACTACGTAAAAATGCCTCTTGAATGAGTTTTTTAATGCCCACTTCTTCATTAATAATGTTTTCAGCAATTTGATTTTTAAAGTTGCTGCTTTCAGCAATGTAGGTAGGCTGTTTATCTAAACCTTCATCTATGGCTGCTTGTACTTTTAGTTTATAGTTTATGTATAAATTCAAGTATTCATCTAACGCTTTTCTACGTTCTGCATCAGGAGAAGGATTTTTGTTAAATGCTTGTAAAAATGATTGTTTACTCACTGTTTTTTTTCCGTATGTAAACAATGTTTGTCCAAAAATAGATATGTAGTTGAAAAAAATGATAGTGAAAATGAAAGTACTTTTTTTCATTGTGCAAGTAAATTAGTAGTAGTTTATTTTTTTAGTTTAGCAGTTATTAAATCATCGAATTGTTCAAGCGTAAGTTGTTTGGCAATGATTTGTTTTTTTTCGTCTAGCAAATACAAGGTTGGCGTTTTAAAAACATCGTATAGCTGTCTAAAATTAGGTAGTCCTGCTTTTTGTTCAGCGTCTCTAGCAGCTTTTGTTTGATGAGTATATAACCAATCAGCACTAAATTTTTTTTCTTCCACAAATTTTTTCAAATCTTCATTGGTGTTTGCAGCTATACTTACGTTTACGCTAAATAATTTTACATCAAGCGATTTCCATTTGGCTTTGTATATAGAATCTACCCTTGGTATTTCTTCTTTACAATGACCACAAGAAGGATCCCAAAATACAACCAGTGTAAATTTACCTTTAATATCGTATAAAGACTTTTGTTTGCCATCTTCCCCTGTAAGTTCAAGAATAGGAGCAGGATTGCCAATTTGGTTAGCCATTAAACTGTAAGCCCTTTCTACAATTGTTTTTCTGCTAGCTGCGTTTAAATAAATGGTATCGCCTTTTGCATAAAATTCTTCAAATAATTTCACAAATACTTTGTCTTGCCCCATAAACTCAGGGTTAATGTATTTGTTGGTAAATTTTGTAAGTAAATATGGATACATTTCTTTGCCAGTACGAGCATACAACAACATGTATTTTATTTCAGAAAAAATACTATCAGGATCAGCAGGAACATAATATTTAAAATAGTTGTCTAATTTGGGTTCAAAAAATGGTGTACGCAACAATCTATCATCGTTAAAAGCTACATCATCCCAATAATGATCTTTTACATAACGATAAGGATAGCTAGAATCTGCTTTTCCATTTACAATAGGAATAGCAGGCGTTTCTGGCTGTTTCATGGTGTTAAACAAAGTTGTAAGCAAAGACTTTGGGTATTTTTGAATAATGTTTTGACGATAGCTTTGCAGTTCTTGATTTGCTTTTTGAATATCTTTTCTTAGTTTCTCAGCTTCTACCTTATTGGTGTTTTGTAATTTAGTAAAGGCTTCGTTCATTTCTGTTAAAGCCTTTCCTTTAATTGCAGAGAACTGAGAGTAGTCTTTAAATAAATCGTTATCAAGAGAGCCTGTAATACTTACTTCTTGAAGGTTTAACGTATCTGCAACAATGCTAAATTGTTGCTTATCATCCATTAAAACCTCAAATAAAATAGAATAGTTTGGAGACACCACAAAATAAATACCAGCTGTAAGTTTACTGTTTCCTTTAAAAAATCCTTTACTATTTTCATCTAAAAAAGCAGAATCAGAAAGCGTTTTTCCTTTTCCAAAATAGCTGCCCAAGTATACCCATTTTTTCTTGTAGGGTTTCAAAGTAATGGCTATGTTTCTACCTGTATTTGTAGTATTAACAGGTTTTTTTTCGATTGTGCTATTGCCATTTGTTTTGGGGGGCAATTTTTTTATAGCTTGTGCGTTGCTGCAAAAGCTTGTAAATGCCATTAAGCATACTAAAACCAAATATTTCATCATAATCGTGTATTATAATTATAGCTGTAAATGTAAGTAAACAAAAAACGCATTTAACAACAAAACTATTCAACGAAAGTTAAAATCAAGTAGTTGTTCTTGAGCTGTTTGCTGCAAATATGTTACTTTTATGTTTCTTACGCTTTGCTTGCACATGATATATCTTCGCAAATAAATTCTATTGAATAGTAAACAGTTATGGAAGCAAAAAAAGCAAGTGAAAGTTTTATTGTAATGAACGAAATGGTATTGCCAAATGATACCAATAGTTTTGGAAATTTAATGGGTGGAAGATTAATGTATTGGATGGATATTGCTGCTGCAATTTCTGCAAGCAAACATTGCAACAGCCCATGTATGACTGCATCTGTAGATAATTTGAGTTTTAAAAACCCCATTAAACTAGGAAATATTGTACGTATTGAAGCTAAGGTTACTAGAGCTTTTAGTACATCAATGGAAATTCATTTAAAAGTTTGGGGAGAAGATAGTTTACACCAATACACTTACGAAAGCAATGAGGCTTATTTTACGTTTGTTGCTTTAGACCCAAATGGTAAACCAAGACCTGTGCCTGCATTGATTCCTGAAACAATAGAAGAGCAACATTTATTTGATGGAGCTTTGCGTAGAAGACAATTGCGTTTAATATTGTCTGGAAAAATGAAACCCAACGATGCTAGCGAATTAAAAGCATTATTTGTATCGAACGATTAAAACTATTTATACCTTATAATAAAATAGGCTGTTTCTTCTATTTGAAACAGCCTATTTTAATTTATTTTTTCAATCCAATTTCTCTTAATCTTTCATCTAAATATTCTCCTGCAGTTGCATCTTCATATGCTTTTGGGTTTGCTTCTGAAATACAACTATCTAAACAAGCCAAACTCATTTCACTTCTTGGATGTAAAAAGAATGGCATTGAAAAACGAGAAGTATGCCAATGTTCTCTTGGTGGATTTACTACTCTGTGTGTTGTACTTTTTAATTTGTTGTTGGTAAGCCTTTGTAGCATGTCACCAACATTTACTACTATTTGCTCAGGTAAAGATGTTACGCCTACCCATTCACCTTGTTTGGTTAATATTTCTAATCCATCAGCACTTGCACCAACTAAAAGTGTAATTAAATTAATGTCTTCATGTTGTTCTGCTCTAATGGCACTTTTGGGTTCAGTTGTAATTGGTGGATAATGAATGCATCTTAAAATAGAATTGCCATTGTAAATATGTTTATCAAAATAAAATTCATCTAGACCTAAATACAAAGCAATCGCTTGCAACAAGGCTCTTCCACTCTTTTCATAGTTTCTATACGCCTCTTCTAAAGTAGGATTAAACTTTGTAAGTTGTTTTACTTGCACATTTTCTGGGTATTCCGCTTTAATAGGATCGTTGTCTGTAACCATTTGTCCAAACTGAAAAAATTCTTTTAAATCTGGTGCATCACTGCCTTTTGCATGTTCTCTTCCAAAACTTGTATAACCACGTTGGCCTGCTAAACCTGGAATTTCATAACTCAATTTATGATCTACAGGTAACGAAAAAAATTGCTGTACATATTCGTACAATTGTGCAATTAAATGATCAGGAATACCATGATTTTTTACAGCAACAAAGCCTACACTCTCATAAGCGGAACCTAATTGTTGCACAAATTTATTTTTACGATCTACATCACCGCTTAAAAAATCGGCTAAATCAACTACAGGAATAGACATATTGTTTGTATTTAATGAAAACAAAAATCCAATTTACCATTTTTTTAAATGATTGAATACGGTGTGGACAAATGCTTCTATCATTTTTCATAAATACAGATTATATACATTTTACAACCATTCAACTAATTATCTGTTTACATATTGTACTCTACACTTGTATTTCACATATTAAGTGGAGATGCGTTTTCGTTTAATAACCTATTTTTACCTTCATATGCAAACAGACTTTTTAGTAATTGGTAGTGGAATTGCTGGTTTAACCTATGCCTTAAAAATGGCACAACAATTTCCTGATAAAAAAGTAGTGGTAATTACCAAAACGCAAGCAGATGAAACCAATACCAAATATGCACAAGGTGGTATTGCAGGTGTTTGGGATGAAGAAAATGACAGCTATGATAAACACATTGAAGATACATTGATAGCCGGTGATGGATTGTGCAACGAACAAATAGTAGAAATTGTAGTAAAAGAAGGCCCTGAAAGAATTAAGGAAATTATTGCCTACGGTGCTCAATTCGATAAAAAAGAAACAGGTGAATATGCTTTAGGTAAAGAAGGTGGACATAGTGAAAATAGAATTTTGCACCATAAAGATGTAACTGGTAAAGAAATGGAAAGAGCTTTACTAAGCCAGTTACATGCCGCTAAAAACATCGAACTCATTAACCATTGTTTTGTGTTAGATATTATTACACAACATCATTTGGGTTATTTGGTTACCAAATCTACTACAGATATTACTTGCTATGGTGTGTATGTATTAAATGTAATTACCAATACCATTGAAAAAGTTTTGGCTACCGTTACATTACTAGCTACTGGTGGAAATGGCCAAGTTTACAGAACTACTACCAATCCTAAAATTGCAACAGGTGATGGTGTAGCCATGGTTTATAGGGCAAAAGGACGAATAGAAAACATGGAGTTTATTCAGTTTCATCCAACAGCTTTGTTTGAACCAGGAGTTTCTCCCTCCTTTTTAATTACAGAAGCAGTAAGAGGTGATGGTGGCATTTTACGCAACAAGCAAGGTGAAGCTTTTATGGAAAAATATGATGAACGGAAAGACCTTGCCCCAAGAGATATTGTTGCTAGAGCCATTGATAATGAAATGAAGAAGAATGGTACAGAGCATGTATACTTAGATTGTAGGCATTTTGGAAAAGACAAGTTCTACCATCATTTTCCCAATATTTACGATAAATGTTTAAGCATTGGTATAGATATTACCAAAGACATGATACCTGTTGCACCTGCTGCACATTACAGTTGTGGTGGCATTAAAACAGATGAGTTTGGAAAAACATCTATCCAAAATTTATATGCTTGTGGTGAATGTGCTAGTACGGGCTTACATGGAGCTAATAGATTGGCAAGTAATAGTTTGTTAGAAGCAATGGTTTTTGGACATAGAGCTTTTGAACAGGTAGTAGAGTTGTTTAAAAATGGTGATAAAAATCAATTACAATCAATTGATGAGTCATTAATTCCAGATTGGAAAGTGAAGGGAACAAATGAACCCAAAGAAATGATTTTAATTACCCAAAGTAGAAAAGAGCTTGAACAAATTATGAGTGATTATGTGGGTATTGTAAGAACAGATGTGCGTTTAAAAAGGGCTATGAAGCGATTAGATTTATTGTATGAAGAAACAGAAGAACTCTATCGATCTACAAAAGTATCGCCACAATTGTGTGAATTGAGAAATCTAATAACTGTAGGATATTTAATTGTGAAAGGAGCAGAGTTTAGAAAAGAAAGTAGAGGCTTGCATTTCAATACAGACCATTTAGAAAAAAGCAATCTATTGCAAAACATTATTTTATAGTGATAGGTAAAAGCTAATTTTGTGTTTTGCAAATACAAATAACTTTTTTGCATGTACACAATTGTAGCAGGATTATTATACTTACTTTCTTTATTGCCTTGGAGAATTATTCACTTTATAAGTGATATTATTTATGTATTGGTTTATTACATCATTGGCTATAGAAAAAAAGTAGTAATGCAAAATTTACAAATTGCTTTTCCAGAAAAAACCGAAGAAGAACGAATTAGAATAGCCAAAGATTTTTACCATCAATTGTTTGATACGTTTTTAGAAACCATAAAAATGATTTCTATTTCTGAAAGCACATTGAACAAAAGATTTCAATGTAATTATGAAGTAGTTAACCAATTGTATGAAAGCGGACAAAATGTGCAACTGCATGGAGGACATTTTTTTAATTGGGAGTTTGTAAATCTTGGTTGTAGCAAGCATCTTCAATATCTTTTTTTAGGTGTATATGCACCGTTAGGCAATAAAATTTTCGATAGAATTATTCAAAAAATGCGTTCTCGATTTGGAACCGTTTTAATTCCAGCTAATCATTTTAAAACAAAGTTCCATCAATATGCCAATAACACTTACGCATTAGCGTTAGCTGCCGATCAAAATGCAGGGAATCCTAATCATGCCTATTGGTTACCCTTTTTTGGAAAAATGACACCTTTTGTAAAAGGGCCAGAAAAAGGAGCAGTATCTAAAAACACAGCAATCGTTTTTGGTACTTATTATCGTATAAAAAGGGGGTATTATAAATGCGAATTTTCTTTGTTTACAACTCAACCTGCCAGCTTGCCTGAAGGTGCAATTACACTTGCATTAAGAGATTTTATGGAAGAGCAAATAAAACTTCGACCATCGAATTATTTGTGGAGCCACAGACGTTGGAAACACCAATTTGATGCAGAGAAATACGGACATTTGGTAATTGGACAACCTTAAATTTTTCATGATAATATTTTAACAGCTTTATAACATTCTGCCAATCAAAATTTTGTTCAACATTGTACATTAGCATAAAAAACTAGAATATGATACGTAACCATGAAATAGATTATCGCATTTTTGGAGAAGAAATGCAATTTGTAGAAGTAGAATTAGACCCCAACGAAACCGCCGTTGCAGAGCCTGGAGCGTTTATGATGATGGATGATGGCATTCAAATGGAAACCTTGTTTGGAGATGGTAGTCAGCAACAAGGGGGCTTATTAGGAAAATTATTTAATGCAGGAAAACGTATGTTGGTAGGTGAAAATTTGTTTATGACGGCCTTTACCAACGTGGCACACTACAAGCGTAAAGTAAGTTTTGCATCACCCTACCCTGGTAAAATTATTCCGCTAGATTTAAATAGATTAGGGCATAAAGTTATTTGCCAAAAAGATAGTTTTTTGTGTGCAGCTAAAGGTGTTAGTATTGGTATTGAATTTCAACGAAAACTAGGAACAGGATTGTTTGGTGGTGAAGGATTTATTATGCAAAAATTAGAAGGCGATGGAATGGCATTTTTGCATGCAGGAGGTCATATTTTACAAAGAGAATTATTGAACGGAGAAATTTTAAAAATTGATACAGGTTGTATTGTAGGGTTTACGTCAACTGTAGATTACGATATACAATTTGTTGGAGGAATTAAGAATACTTTGTTTGGTGGTGAAGGTTTATTCTTTGCCAATTTACGTGGTCCTGGAACAGTTTGGATACAAACATTGCCCATTAGTCGTTTAGCTGGAAGAATCTTGGCATATGGTACTTATCAGCGAAAAGAGGAGGGCAGTGTTTTAGGTGGATTGGGTAATATTTTAGATGGTGATGGTTGGAGATAATTTATCAATAGTTCAATATAAAAAAGCGGCAGTGAACTAAATTTCACTGCCGCTTTATTAGGGGGCAAAACTAACTAAACAAAAGAGTTCACCGTATAAAATAGTACTGCTGTGCAGGTTACAGGTATATTTTGCCGATTTTTTCCGACTGGTATAGTTGGGTATTGTGCGGTTATAGTTGGATTTTTGGGGCAGAAATGCCCCTTTTTTGTGTTTTTGATTTGATTTCTATAGAAATATGCGGAAAAACAGAAGATTAAAAAAA
>Ga0114938_1000859_pt1 | contig 22000 bp, 18 predicted proteins | sample AshMeaBigSpring_FD_88675 | JGI IMG/M metagenome (GOLD analysis project Ga0114938, IMG submission 88675) | Groundwater microbial communities from Big Spring, Nevada to study Microbial Dark Matter (Phase II) - Ash Meadows Big Spring | ecosystem: Environmental > Aquatic > Deep subsurface >...
ACCCGCAGCGGCCCACCAGGCTCGTCGTCGACGCCCAAAACGTCGACGTCAGGCAATCCGACGAGCAGCTCACACACACGGATAGGGTCCGTCTCCACAGGGGTCCTCCCGGCTGGTCGGCTTGAACACCGCCAGACTGGCAGGACCCCTGTCAGCGTCAGAGGACCCCTACACCCCGCTCAATTCCGAAGCGCCGCATTTGTCAGGTGACCCAAGACCGGTAACACAGAATCCTACGGCCCATAACCTGGACATCTCTCCTGGCGGTCCTTGTTCGTCGGGTCGTGGCTCAACGAACTGAAGAGTAGGCAACTTCGCGGTTGGCTCAGCGGTCCAGGCAGAGCGGGGAGACGAACCCATATGCGTAGAAGCGCGGGATCAAGGCGCCCCGGCTCAGATCAGACAGGGCTAGCTTGTCGGACCAGAACGAGTTCACCGGGCATCGATCGCATTTCGGAACCTGACGAGCGCCTCGCGGGTGACTCCCATGACCTTGTCGGTGTCTATGACGACCTTCGCGTTCGCGCGGTTGACCTGGTGACCCGGATCGCCGATCACCATGCGCTCGATCGCCGGGTTCATTGCGCCGTGCCATGCATCTGTGAACCGGTCGCGATCGACCGCGTCGTAACGCGCAATGCCAGCGATTGCGTCCTCTAGGAGGCCAACCGCGTTCCCAAGACAACGGCGGCCGAAAACGTTGAGATCGTCCAGGGCGGCTTGGCGAAGTGTCGGAAGCTCAGGTGCGGGCGTACCGGAGTAGGCGAGACCGAATCGATAGAAGACGCGCTCCGTTCCATCGCCTTGGACCTCCCGCGAGGCGAGCGAGGCAGCCGCCAGCCGTTCGATGTTGGTCTCTAGTTCGGACAGAGCAGCGTCGAGCAGGCGGCGACAGTCAAGCGGACGCCGGAACAAGGCTCCGAAACGCCTAAGAGGCGGGAGAAGGATCTGGCGCGCCAGGAACCCGATGAGACTGACGACGAGACCAACCGCTATGGCAACGAGCGCCGCTTCCACGCGCGCGAGGATAAACGACAGGTTTGTAGTTCTACCTGGACCCGACAATTGCGTTGCGACCTTTGCGTCCCGCGCGATGTCCCGCGCGATGGAGCCCTCGGAGGGCCCTCTGCCGAGCGGCCCAGACAACAGAAAAACCCCTGGTGACCAGGGATTTTTCTTCGTAGCGGGGGCGGGATTTGAACCCGCGACCTTCGGGTTATGAGCCCGACGAGCTACCAGGCTGCTCCACCCCGCGTCGTGGAGTGGACTCTACCACGCCCCGTCCGTGGCCGATCGAGCTCGGCGACGGCACCGTCTGCGACCCGACCGACGGCCTCACGCCTACCGCGTCCACCATGCGACCACGGGCCGGATGTTGATCCGGCTACTGTCGCGGCAATGGTGGTCAGTTGGACCAACGCGAGGGACGCGGGCCGGCCGTGACGAGGTGCTGGTGACGGGCCACATCCACGGCTCTCCAATCCGGGCGGGGTCGCGACACCAGCGCCGGCTGGCCTTGGTCTTGGGGTTGGTGGTGGTCTCGATGGTCGCCGAGGTGGTGGCCGGCCTGCTCACCAACTCATTGGCGGTGCTGTCCGACGCCGGGCACATGGCCACCGACGCCCTCGGGTTGGGCATGGCCCTGGCCGCCATCGTCGCCGCCGACCGGGCCGACCACGCCGGACAGAGGACGTTCGGGTTGTACCGGCTGGAGATCCTCGCCGCCCTGGCCAACGCCATCCTGCTCTTCGGTGTCGCCGGCTATGTCCTCTACGAGGCGGCCAAGAGGCTCCAGTCCCCACCCGATGTCCTGTCTGGTCCGATGCTGGTCGTCGCGGTCATCGGGCTTGTCGTCAACCTGGTTGGTTGGCGGCTCCTGCGCAAAGGAGCGGCCGAGTCGATGAATGTCGAGGGGGCCTATTTGGAGGTCATCGCCGACTTCATCGGATCGATCGGGGTGATCGTCGCCGCACTCATCGTCCGGTTCACCGGGTGGGTGTACGCCGACCCGCTGTTCGGTGCCGCCATCGGCTTGTTCATCCTCCCCCGCGCCTGGAGGCTGGGGAGCGGGGCAGTCCGCATCCTGGTCCAGGCCGCCCCCCGCGGTCTCGATCTGGCCGAACTGCGGCGCAGGCTCTCGGCGATCGAGGGGGTCGGTGACGTTCACGACCTGCACGTGTGGACCCTCACCTCGGAGATGGACGTGGCCTCGGTGCACCTGATGACTGCGGTCGGAGCCGACAGCCATGCAGTCCTCGACAAGGCAAGAGCGTTGCTGCGCGACGAGTACCGGATCGCCCATGCCACCCTCCAGGTCGAACCCGACACCCACCAGGGATGTACGGAACTCACGTGGTGAGCTCGAACCTCACCAGACCTGACGCCGCCCACTCGCCGCCCAGCGCCCGCCCGACCGGTCAGATCGCCGACAGCCACCCGGTGGCTCCCCGCCCCGCCATCGCGTGCTGGTGAGGGTGGAACATGTACCGGCCGATCTCGGACAAGGTCAGCTCGAGGATGGCCCGCTCCATCTGCCCAAGGGTGACCACGTCCCCGCTGAACGCTGGTCGGTCCCCCATCCCCGCCGGGTACACGGCGAACGTCTCGGCGTGGAGATGGAAGCTCGCCACCGGGTCGTACTCGGTGACGTTGACCACATAGACCCGCACCGGCTCGCCCACAGGGAGCTTGATGGGGAACTTCTCGTAGAACCCGGCGATCCCGTTCCAGGCATACGCCTCGTTGCGACCGTCGTCGTCGACGTCCCACCCGGACAGGACGAGCACCACCTCGTTGGCCTCCGGCCGACCACCCGGGGGATCCACGATGAGGGTGCCGTAGAGACCCTTGGCGATGTGGCGGTCGACCGGCATGGTGTGGCAGTGGTAGGGGTGCACCCCGGCCGGGCCGGCCACGATCTCGTACTCCGTCTCGCCGCCGGGCGGCACCGGCTCCCACCCGTCCTGCTGAGGCGAGTGCCTGCCGTGGAAGTGCAGGTTGTGGTCGAACCCGGTGGCGTTGCGGAACCGCACCCGGATCAGCTCGCCCTCGGTGGCGCGGATGATGGGGCCGGGCGCCGTCCCGTTGTACGTCCACGCCGCAACGGTGTGGGCCCGACTCACCGGGAGCGACCGCTCCACCACCGTCATCTCCACCTCCACCGTGCCCCGCACCGGGCGAGGCGGGAACGTCAACGCATCGAGGTGACCGGGAGCCAGGTCGTCCGGTGGCGAGAAGTCGTTCCCGTACGGACCGGCGGCGGCCCCTGTGGGCAGCTCGCCCGAGACACGGCCTCCACCGTATGCGGCATCGCCATCGTGGACGTCGCCGGCCGCGGCGGCACCCGCAGCATCGGCGGTTGCGGCGTGGGCGGCGGCGTGGGTGCCGACAGCGCCAACGACGATCCCGGCGCCGAGGACAGTCAGGCTGCCGCTGCCGACCTTCTTCAGCGCCTCTCGCCGGCTGATGCGCTCCTCGTCACTCACACGACGCCCCCGACCACGAACGCGGCGCCGATGGCCACCAGCCACAGCACCGGCAACCCGATCCCATAGCCCACCCGGTACCACACCCCCAACCGCTTGTGGCCGAACACGACATAGGCGAGCACCCCGACCACAGGGAGGACGGCAACGGCGACCAGCCACGCCACCTTGGTGAGCGGGCGGCGCCGGCTCCGCCAGATGCGCACCGCCGCCCACACCCCGCCGATCATCCACGTCAACACCGGGAGCCACCAGAACAGCGCCCCCATCGCAACCGGCCACACCCCGCCGTCGAGGGCGATCCCGAAGGCGGCGGGGCGGCGCCCGTCGATCTCGACACCGGCCCGGAGCAGCGGCGTCTCGATGCCGTCGGGGTCGAAGCCGAGCGAAGCGAACACGTCGACCGCCGGTGTCACCGGGGCATCGACGCCCCCCGGCAGCCCGTCGAACGCCAGCTCGGGATCAGGGGCGTCGCCGTGCTCGAGCTGTGGTGCCTGGCCATGGTTCGCCTGGGCAAGACGACCCAGGGTCTCCGATGTCGTCGCCATGCCGTAGAACATCGGCAGGTTGACCCCGTCGCAGTCGTGCAGCTGGCGCAGCCAGAACGGCACCGTGGTGCCCGCCTCGTTGCCGCTGAAGCACGACCCCTGCTCGAGGGGCCCACCCAGCGCCAGGTCGGCGCGCCCTGAGCCGAGGATCACGTTGTCGCGCACCTCGTTGCCCCCAGACGGCCACATGTTGGCGTCGATCGTGGTGATGACCTGCACCCCGGAGGTCTTGTTGTTCACCATGAGGTTGTTGCGCACCACCGAGTCGCGGGCCCCGGCGAGCAGCACCCCGTTGCCAAAGGCCGCCCACTCCACGGTGCCGGTGGGGGCGCGCTCGTCCTCGCCGTTGTCGTGGACGTAGTTGCCGGCAACCACCACGTTGTTGACCGGCGGGAGCAGCTCGGAGTCGAGCGTGTTGGGGACAATGCCGGCAACGTTGTAGCGCCACTCCGAGTTGACGATCCAGATGTTGCCCGAGCTGTTGGTGCCCGAGTAGCCGAGCCCGTTGAACTCGGCGAGGATGTCAGTGATGACGGCGTTGCACGGGTCGCACTGGCCGATGTAGAAGCCGGCGTCGTATGACCCCGACGCATAGGAGTGGTCGAACACACCGTCGACCGAGTCGAATGCGTAGATGCCATACACCCAGTCGTCGATGGCAGTGAGGTAGGAGCCGCGGTACCCGGTGACCCCGTTCCAGAAGAACCCGTTCACCGTGTAGTTGCGGGCGGTCATGTTCTCGATGGCGACCCCGTCTGCGGTGACGGCGATTCCGTTCTCCCTGGTGAGCTCGCCGTCGAGGATCACCCCATTGCGGTCGGTTCCCCGGATCACGAGACCGGGAGTGGTGACAGACACCGACTCCTTGTAGACGCCAGGGTCGATGAGCACGAGATCCCCAGGGGCGGCGGCGTCGACCGCGGACTGGATCGTCGGGTACTCCCCCGGCACCGCCCGGGTCTCCCCTGTCCACGTCGCGGGCGCCGTCGACTCTGCGGCGACGACGTCGGTGGCGCTCGCCGCATCGCCGACGATCAGCGTCCCCACCATGCCCTCCCAGTCACCGGCGTCGTTGCGGGTGGCGTGGAGCGAGCAGTAGTAGTCGTAGACCCCCGGCTCGTCGATGCGGACCATCGCCGACCCACCCGGTTTCTGGTTGCCTGCCGCTGCCGCCAGCGTGTCGAAAGCGTCGTCTGCGGCAATGGCGTTGTGCTCGACACGTCCGGCGTTGGCGAAGCGCACCGGCTCTCCTGGGTCGACCTGGAACACCCTCGGGGCGAAGGAGTTGTCGAGCATGCGGATCTCGGCGGTGTCGTCCGAGCCGCCACAGGCGGACAGCAGAGCGGTGCACCCGGCCGCGGTCCCGATGAGGAAGAGACAGGTCCTGCGCATCGCCGGCAGGCTAGAGCACGCGGGCCCGCCGCACCCGGAACAGCGCGGGCACGCTTGACGTCCCCGCTGCCCGGTCTACGATTTCTGGCGATGAGCTACCCGGTCCCGGCCACCTGCTGCTGCTGCTGCGCCTGTTGTTGCGCCGCCGCGCCGTGCGCCAAGGACGTCGTCTAACCGATACCCACCACCACCCGACGACACCCCCAACCCGCACCGGCGCACCGCCGATGCGGGTTTGTTGCTTTCTGGAGGACTCGATGACCACCCATCTCGGAACCCCGTCGCTGACGAGCGACGCATCGCTGCGTCGCTTCGGTGACATCCGGGAGCTTCTCCCCGACGTTGCCAACCCGACACCGCTGGTGCGGCTCAACCACGTAGCGACTGCGACGGTCGGCGATTTCTACCTCAAGCTGGAGTGGCTGAACCCTTTCGGATCGATAAAAGACCGAGCCGCCGCATACCTGATCGACGGGCTGCGCGAGCGCGGGCAGCTGGTGAGACGCGAGCTGGTCGAAGCGTCGTCGGGCAACACCGCCATCGCCCTCGCCGCACTCGCCGCCCTCGGCGGGACGCGGCTCACCGTCACCATCCCCGATGGTGTGCCCGAGGAGACGAAGGTGTTGCTCCGGATGCTCGGCGCCGAGGTGTGGGAGACGCCCGACGACCTCTGCCCCATCGACCACCCCAAGGACGGCGCCATCGCCCTCGCCCGCTCCCTCGCCGCCTCTGAGGGAGGCACCAGGTATGCGATGCCAAACCAGTACGAGAACCCCGACAACGTACGGGCCCACTACGAGACCACCGGGCCGGAGATCTGGCGCCAGACCGACGGGCGGGTAGGCACCTTCATCGCAGGCCTGGGGACATGCGGGACGCTCACAGGGGTCGGCCGCTACCTCAAGCAGCAGGACCCTGCCATACGGGTGGTGGCGGTCGAGCCCCAGCCGGGCCACCGTCTCCCCGGCCTCAAGAGCTTCGCCGAGGCGAAGGAGCCAGGGATCCTCGATCGCTCCGTCATCGACGACGTGATCAGGGTCGACGACGAACCCGCCTATGCGATGACCGAGCGGTTGTGGCGGGAGGAGGCGCTCATGGCGGGGCCATCGACGGGCGCCATCGTCCACGCCGCCAACGAGCTGACCGGGGGCGGCGTGAGCGTCGGCGTCTCACCGGACTCGGGGCGCACGTACGCCAGCTACTTCGCCGAGCGCCTGGGCAACCAAGGACTTCCACACATCTGACAACGACCAAGAGGAGCAGACCATGACCCATCAAGCATCAGCAGCCGATCTCGCCGTGGCCGACACCCTCGACTGCTCAGGGCTGCTGTGCCCGTTGCCGGTCTACAAGACCGCCCTCTCCATCGCCAAGCTCGCCGATGGCGACGTGCTGCGGCTGATCACCACAGACCCTGGCGCCCTCAAGGACATCCCGGCGATGGCCCGCCAGCGCAACGACACCCTGCTCTCCGTGGAGGAGCGGGGGGCCACCCAGATATTTCTCATCGCCAAAGGAGCAACCCAATGACGGACGCCGCCCGCACCCTCACCGCAGTCGCCGACGCCCCGGCCGTCGCCGCGGCGCCACGGCGCAAGCGCATCGCCCTCGTCGCCTCGAAGGGGACGCTCGACCAGGCGTACCCACCGCTGATCCTGGCCACCACCGCCGCCAGCCTCGGTTGGGAGGCCGGCATCTACTTCACCTTCTACGGGCTCGACATCCTCCACGAGGAGCGGCTCGCCAAGCTCAAGGTGGCCTCGCTGGCCAACCCGTCCGGCCCGATACAACTCCCCAACCTGCTTGGCGCCCTCCCCGGAGCGACCGCCGCCGCCACCAAGGTGATGCGCAAGTGGATGCGTGACGCCAGGATGCCCACGGTGCCGGAGTTCATCGAGATGGCACAAGGTCTCGATGTGAAGCTCTTCGCCTGCGCCACCACGATGGGTGTCATGGGGGTGGACACCTCCGACCTCATCCCAGGGTGCGAGGTCGCCGGCGCCGCCGCCTTCCTCGACTTCGCCGCAACGGCAGACGTGCAGCTGTTCGTCTGAGCCGCAGTCGGATGGTTACGGGGTGGTGGTGGCGCCGAGGGCGTCGGCGATGAGCGCCCTCGCCTCCTCGACCTTGGCCTGGTAACCGGCGAGATCGCCGGTGCGCAGCGCAGCGTCGGCATCCTCGAGCGCCTTGGCGGCATCGGCGAGGAGGGCGGCCACGTCGGGTGGCACCTCACCGCCGCCGGCGTCAGGTGGCGGCGGTTCCTGGTCACCGCCGCCAGGGGCGGCGCCGAACACGGCCGCCAGCGCCTCGTCGAGCGTGTCCCGCATCTCGATCCTGCCGCCATAGGACACCACCACCCGCTTGAACTCGGGGATCCCGGCCGAGTCGCCGGCGTTGCCACCGGGATCGGCGGCGATGTAGATCGGCTGGACGTAGAGCAGCGACTCCTCGATGGGCACGACGAGCATGTTGCCCTGGATGATGTCCGAGCCGCCCTGGCCGAGCAGGGTGAACTCGGCTGAGATCTCGGGGTCCTGGTTGATGAAGTTGCCCACCTGTCCTGGGCCCTGCTGCGCAGACGTTGCCGGGAGCCGGTAGTCGATGATCTGCCCGTAGTCGGCCGGGCCGCTCTTCGCCACCATGAAGGACACCATGTTGGGCCGGTTGCGCGGGGTGAACGGCTGCATGATGAGGAACGACAGGTCGTCCTCGCCGGGGAGCCGCATCAGCAAGTAGTACGGGAGCATGGGCCGCAGCTGGTTGCCCTCGGCGTCGACGAAGGTGCCGCGAAGCTCGGCGCGCTCCGACGTCGAGGGGTCGCTTGCGATTTGCCACGGATCGACGTTGCTGAAGAAGTCACGCGGCTGGATCTGGTGGTACAGCAGGTACATGTCTGACTGCACCCTGAAGAGATCCTCCGGGTAGCGCAGATGGGCCCGCAACTCCTCGGGCAGCTCCTCGTCCGTGAACAGGTCAGGGAAGATGCGGCGCTGGGCGACGATGAGCGGGTCGCTTTCGTCGACGACGTAGAACGTCATCTCGCCGGTGAAGGCGTCGATCGTCGCCTTCACCGAGTTGCGCATGTAGTTGAACGTCGCAGGCAACCCGCGGGTACGGTCCAACCGCCCGACCGGCGCCGCAGCCGAGTACGGGTAGTGGTCGGTCACCGTGTACAGGTCCATCACCCACAGCAGGCGGCCATCGACGAGCACGGCGTATGGATCGGCGTCGGGGAACAGGAACGGCGCCACCCGACCCACCCTGTCTCGGATGTTGCGCTCGAGGAGCACCTTGCTGTCCGGCCGGGGCTGGCCGGAGATGAGGACCTCGATGTTCCCGAAGCGCAGGGCCCACGCCGCCCGCCTGAAGAAGCCACCAAGTGCGACCCCGCCGGTGCCGTCGTAGCTGTTGCGGGCCAGCTCGGACTCACCGATGGGGAAGTCGACCTCATCCTCGTTTGTGGCAACGATCAGGTAGTCGTGGTCGGCGCTGTCGGAGAAGTAGATACGCGGCTCCTCGATGGATAGCGACTCGACGGTGCTGACCGGTGGTATGTCCTTGATGAGGAACTCGGGCTGGCCCGCCCCGGTCACGTCGTTGGCCGGGGAGACGACGGCGCCAAAGCCATGGGTGTATACGAGCTTCTCGTTGACCCACCCCCCGCCAGGGATGTTCTGCTCGTCGAGCTCACGGACCGAGGCCATCACCTGGGTGAGCTCGCCGTCGATCGTGTACCGGTCGGCATCGACGTCCTCGATGGCGTAGAAGGTGCGGATCTCCTGGAGCTGGCGATACGTGGTGCGCAGCACGGAAGGGTCCCACAGCCGGATGTTGTCGATGGTGGCGCGATTGGCCTCCAGGTCCGCCACCTCGAGGTCGCTCGTGGCGGCGAAGTTGCGCACCTCCACGTCGGCCAGCCTGAACGCCTCCCTGGTGTACTCGATGTTGTAGGCGACGAACTCGGCCTCCTTGTTGACCTCGTCAGGCACCACCTGGAAGCGCTGCACGAACGCCGGGTACAGCCCGCCGACGACGATCGAGGTGAACAGCCACAGCCCGACAGCCACCACGGGCAGGGTCCACCCGCGGAACCACAGGTTGACCACGAGGATCACGGCGGCGACGAGCGAGATGAGGACGAGTAGCCGCAGCGCTGGCAGCTGGGCGTTGACGTCGGTGTATGAAGCCCCGACAACCCGGCCCCGCAACGAGTAGAGCAGGTCCCACGTGTCCAGCCAATAGCCAAACGCCTTGAGGATGGCGAGAAGGGCGAGGATCGCCGAGAGGTGGCGCTTGAACCCGGGGCTGACCGTTCGCCGCGATGCCTGCACCTGGATGCCGCCGTTCAGGTAGTGGACGACCGCCGACACCAGGGCGACCACAACGAAGAGCTGGAACCCCCAGCCGAACACCCCCCGGTAGAAGGGCAGGCGGAAGACGTACAGCCCGATGTCGTTCTTGAAGATCGGGTCGGCCACTCCGAAGTCGCCGCCGAAGCGGAACATGAGGAAGTCCTCCCACCACAGCGAGGCGCCGAGCCCGAGCATGATGCCGAGCCCGATCGAGACGAGAAGCCTCACCCGGCCCTCCCTGGGCTCGACCCAGTCCTGCCAGCGCTCGAGCAGCTCCTCGTCTGGGCCTTCCACCACCATGTCGCGGCGAGGAGACAGCCGGTCGGCGATCCACAGGTTGAGCCAGATGACGCCGGCGGCCAAGAGGGAGGACGCCACCACGAGCCACACCTTTGTCAGCACGAGCGTGCTCCACACACCGGTCAGGTCGATGGCATCGAACCACAGGAAGTCGGTCCAGAACGTTGCGATGGAGCGCAGCGCCAGGACGAGGGCGAGCACCCCCAGCACGACAAAGGTGAGGACCCGGCGTGAGCGGCTGCGGGGGCGGAGGGGGACGGGCTCCCGATTGATCACTGCCGGGATTCTACCGGTCGGACGCCGGTCACTGGCTCGAGCCGACCGGGACGATCGTCGTGGTGCACTCCGGGTGCGCCGGCGGCAGCGAGAATCCCGTCGGCACCCCTGACCGCGGGTCCCAGGTGGCTGCGGTTGCCGCCGGGCACTCGGGGCAGGGACGGGCGGCGGTGACAGCCGTGACGGCGGCGACGCCGAGGGTGGACAGACCGGCGAGCACGCCCTCGTGGTACGCCCGGTACGACGCCGTCCGCAGCCTGCGCTCCGCCTCGTCCGTCCGCCACCCGCGAAACACCCTCGACACGGCTGCGGCCGTCTCCCGCGGGCCCATCCCGGCGGTGGCGGCTCGCCCTTGGGCGTCACCCAATGCGGCGATGAGCGCATCAGCGATTGCGCCGGCGCCGCCAACAGGGGGTGCGGTCGATACCGGGGGTGGCGCCGACCCGGCCAACTCACCCGAGGCGGCGAGCCCTGCGGCGAACGACGCCGTCTCCATGCGGGTGACCGCGGGGTCGAGGAGGGCGACGAACATCGCCGTGTCTGGCTCCCACCGGCCGTCACCAAGCCTGAGCGCCCCGAGCGCCTGGTTCTGCAGATCGACGATCACCCGCTTGACCTCACGCAAACCCTCGTTCTCCAGGGGTAGCAGGAGCCGATCGCGCAGCTCGAACGCCGCAGCGTCGACAACGGCGCGACGGATAGGCATAGCGGCTGTGGCGGTGGGTGAAGCGGCGCCGGCACCGGCGGCTGGCGGCGCGACGATCGCCGCCGGAACCGCGGTCCGCTCCGCATCGGGTGGGCGATCGGTGCGCAGACTTGCGAAGAGATCGTTGATGGGCGCCAGGCGGGCGCTTGCCATCTGCGGCGGCGCTGGCTCAGGCAACGGCTCGGGCTGCGGTGGCGGCTCTGGCTCAGGTGGCGGCTCTGGCGCTGGCTCAGGCAGCGGCTCGGGCTGCGGCGGCGGCTCCGGTTCCGGCAACGGAGCCGGCTCGGGCTGCGGTGGCGGCTCCGGTTCCGGCAACGGCGCCGGCGCCGGTTCAGTCGTGCTCACTTGCTCGGTGACGGCCGGAGACGCCGGCGCCGGCGCAGACCGCATGCTCTCCACCTCGGCAGCGAGCTCGTCTGCATCGACGGGAGTCGAGACCATCGGACTTGGCGCTGGAACGATCCGCACCGAGGCGGCGTCGTCCCTCCAGGCTTCCGCTCGCGGCTCGCCGGGCGGGAGGGTCACCCGCATGGCGGTGACACTGCCCCGAGAACGCCCCTGCTCGACCTGGCCGCCCATCTCGTCGATCGCACGCCGCGCCTCATCCAGGTCACGCATCAGCTCGGACCGCCGCGTCTCGAGCGCCCTGGTCCGCTCCTGCGCCGTCTCCGCCGAGCGCCGCGCCGCCTCGAGCAGACGGTCGGACTCGTCGTGGGCGCCGGATACCAACTGGCTCGCCTGCCCTGTTGCGGTGCGGACGAGCTCGTCCGACAACCGCCTCGCCTCTGCCACCGTCCGCAGTCCCTCACGCTCGGCTTCGGCCCGGATGAACAGGGCGTCCCGCTTGGCGTCCTCGAGCAGGGCTGCGGCCTTTCCCTGGCAGTCCTCGAGCATGGCCGTGGCCACCTCCCACGCCGAGCGGCGAAGTGCGGTGGCATCTGCCTCGCTGGCGGCGCCTCTTGCCGCAGCGTCGGCCTCGGCGTCGCTGCGCCAGCGGACCGCATCGGCGGCGGCTCGCTGGCGCATCTCGGTGGCGGCCCGGCGCGCCTCGTCGAGCACGGCGGAGATGTCGACACCGACCCTGGCGATCTCGGCGGCGACGTCAGGCCCGTCCCGCAACCCGAGCTGGTCGAGCGTGGCGCCGAGCCGGGCGATGTCCTGCTCCAGCGAGCCGACCCGGTCCGCCACCTCGTTGCGGAAGCGGTCGACCGCCGCCCGCTCGTACCCGCGCCGCTGCGCTGGGAACGACACCTTGCGTAGGTCGTCGGATGCGGAACCGGGGGACATGGCGCGACGATACCCGAGCAAGCCGGCTCCGTCCGTCCTTTCCAGGCACACCACGGGCTCGATCGCCGGCTAGGTCTTCTCTCGGAGCGCTTCCAGGAAGCTGAGCGCATCGTCGATCGTCTCGATGCGCACCACCTCGATGGCGTCGCCTGCGGCGGCGACCGCATCGTCGTAGTTGCCCGCAGGGACGAGGACATAGTCGGCGCCGACGTCGATAGCGCCAAACACCTTCTGCCGTATACCGCCGATGGCCCCCACCACGCCATCGGCGTCGATGCTGCCGGTGCCGGCGATGCGGTAGCCCTTGGTGAGGTCGTCTACGGTGAGCTGGTTCATGATCTCCAGCGTGAACATCAGCCCGGCCGACGGCCCACCGATGTTCTGCGAGTCGATCTCGACATCGATGGGGAAGATGATGGTGGACGGGGCGTTCACCAGCAGGACACCGACCATGCCCCTGTCAGGCTCCGACTGGACGACGCCGTCCTCGTCGACGAAGCGGAACGGGCCCAGGGTGATCTGCAGCTTGTGCTCCTCGACCTCGCCACCGTCGCCGATGCGCTGCACCAGCAGCTCGACGACCTCGCCGGGGCGCCGGTCGCCGATCAGGTCGACCGCATCCTGAGAGAACTCGACCGGGTCGCCGTCGACGGCAACGATGACGTCCTCGGTCTCCACGAGGCCATCGGCGGCCGAGCCCTCGATGACCGATGTGACGAGGGCCCCCGTGCCGTCGAGGGTCACGTCGTAGCCAAGCTCGGTCAGGGCGACATACTTGGCGTTGGTCTGCGACATCGTCATCAGGTCCAGGTTCTGTCGGCGCAGCTCCTCGGGTGACACCCCCGCCGGCCGGATGTTCTCCCGAGGCGTGAGGTCCACCTCGCCGCTCAGCATCGCACCGAGGTACTCGATGGCGTTGATCTCCCGCAGCGACACGGTCAGGAAGAAGAAGTCGCCCTCCTCGGGACCCGCCACGTCTGGGACGACGACGAAGTCGCTTGTGTCGTTGACCGGGCCAGGCGACACGGCGTAGTACGGGACGTTGATCGGCCATGCCGCCGCCACCGCGGAGCCGAGGAGGAGCAGGATGCCGGCGACGACAAACGGCCACTTCGGAATCTTGGGAACAGCGGGCGGCTCGGGGGGCGACGGCTCCACCGGCTCCAAAGGCGGGGGCGCCGGCTCGGGCGTCCCGGTGTCGACATCGGTGAGGTCCATCGAGGCGATGGTACCGGCCGGGTGGGCCAACCACACCGCCCCCCGGATGGCGTCAGGCGAGCGGACGGTGCGGCGCCATCTTTGCCCTCACCACGATCCGCTACGCCGCCGAGCCCTTGGGGTGGCAGGCAAACAGAATGAGCACCGGCTCCCCGCTGTCGTTGGTGATCCACATCGCCTTCGGGTCAACGACGAACACACTCGTGACCACGTACGTCACCTCGCGACCGTTGGCGTCTGTGACGAAAATGAGGTTGCCGCGGGCCAGCCGATCCAGGTCGGCGAAGGGGTGGGAGTAGGTGGTGCGATGCCCGGCGACGACGACGTTCCCCTGGCCTCCCGGCAGCGTGGTACCGGCCCAGTGCGCCGGCCCCTGGTTGATGACGCTCGCCGCCACGCCCTCGCGCATCACATGGTCGATCCCGATCGTCGGGATGCGGATCGCCCCGACGACGACGCCGGTGGTCTGGTCGACGTCGTGGCGCGTCTGGGTCGGCACCGGCGACCGCTCCCCGGTGAGCTCGTCGAAGATCTCGATGGCGTCGGCGGGCGCGGCAGCAAGCATCGCGGCGACAACCACCAGCGACGCCACCACACGTCGCGCCCCTATCCGGTGCATCGGCCCACGATAGAATCCGCCGCCCGCTATCGAGAAGGTATATCCGTGCAAGCGACCGTTCCATCCAGGGTGATCACCGGCGCCGTTCTCCCCCGCTCGACCGTGGCCACGGCCTCGCTGGTCGCCGGCTTCGCCCTGCTCACCGCGCTCGCCGCCCAGATCCGGATCCCCCTCCCCTTCACCCCCGTCCCGATCACCGGTCAGACCTTCGCCGTGCTGCTTGCCGGCGCCGCCCTCGGCTCGGTGGCGGGCGCCGCCAGCCAGGCGCTCTACGTCCTGCTCGGCGCCGCCGGTCTGCCCTTCTATGCAGGCGGATCCTCCGGATGGGAGGTGGCGACCGGCGCCACCGGCGGCTACCTGGTCGGCTTCGTGGTGGCGGCGGCGATGGTCGGGGCGCTCGCCGAGCGCAGCCAGGACCGCACCGTGGCCACGGCGATCCCGGCGTTCCTCCTGGGGAACGTCGTCATCCATCTCTTCGGCGTCCCCTGGCTGGCGGCGGCCCTCGACGTCGGCTGGGTGGAGGCGGCGGGGCTCGGCTCGGTGCCGTTCATCCCAGGCGACCTCGTCAAGATCGGTCTTGCCGGGATGCTGTTGCCTGCGGCCTGGCGGCTCGCCGGCCGCACCGGCCGTGGGCGGTGAGCGCGGCGCCGGCGCCCGACCGCGCCGACCGCATCCGTCGGCTCTTCGACCGTGACCGGTATGCGGCGACGCTCGGCATCCAACTGGTGGAGGTCGACCCTGTCACAGTGACCATGCCCATCCGGCCGGACCACGAGAACTTCTACGGCGTCACCCACGGCGGGGCGATGTTCTCGCTCGCCGACTGCGCCTTCAGCCTCGCCTCGAACGCCCACGGCGACCGCGCCGTCGCCATCGACGCCCACCTCGTGCTCACCGCCGCCACCCGCCGCGGCGACGCCCTCACCGCAGTCGCCGAGGAGGTCACCCGTGGGGGCACCCTCGCCACCTACCGGGTCACGCTGACTCGGGGAGACGGCCGTGTCGCCGGGCTTTTCACCGGGACCGTCCACGTGAGCGCACACCAGCCGTGACAGCCCAAGCGTCGCCGGCGGCGCTTGGTACCCTCGCACCCGCATGATCCGGCTGCTCCCAGGACGACCCCACCCGCTCGGCGCCACCTACGACGGTCACGGCGCCAACTTCGCCGTGCACTCCGAGGTCGCCGAGGCGGTGGCGGTGTGCATCACCCAGACAGACGGCACCGAGACCGCACACTGGCTCCCGATGCGTGACGGTTCGATCCACCACGGCTACCTCGCAGGGGTCGCGCCCGCGACCAGGTACGGGCTGCGGGTCGAGGGCCCGTGGCTCCCCTCGGCCGGATCATGGTGCAACTCGGCCAAGCTGCTGATCGATCCGTACGCCAACGCCGTCGACGGCGACATCGTGTGGGATCGGGCGGTATACGGCTACGACATCCAGGACCCGGACGCCCCGGAACCGCACGACAGCGCCCCATTCATGCCGCGATCGCTCGTTGTCGACCACGGTTTCGACTGGGGTGGCGACGCTCCACCCCGCATCCCATGGCACGAGACGTTGATCTACGAGACACACGTCAAGTGTCTGACACAGCTCCATCCCGACGTGCCCCCGGAGCTGCGCGGCACATATAGGGGGCTCGCCTCGCCGCCGGTGATCGAGCACCTGCTGACGCTTGGCGTCACCACGGTCGAGTTGCTCCCCGTGCAGCAGTTCGTGCACGACCACGCCCTGGTCCGCCACGGTCTGCACAACCTGTGGGGGTACCAGCCCATAGGGTTCTTCGCCCCGCACCACGGCTACGCCGCCTCCCCGGAGCCCGGTGGCCAGGTGGCGGAGTTCAAGGAGATGGTGCGCACCCTGCATGCCGCAGGGCTCGAAGTGATCCTCGACGTCGTCTACAACCACACCGGCGAGTCCCACCACCTTGGCCCAAACCTCAGCTTCCGTGGCATCGACAACGCCGCCTACTACCGGTTGAGCGATGAGGACCCCCGCCACTACCTCGACTTCTCAGGGGTGGGCAACACCATCAACACGGACCACCCTGCGGTGCTGCGGATGATCGCAGACAGCTTGCGGCTGTGGGTGGAGCGCTACCACGTCGACGGGTTCCGCTTCGACCTGGCCACCACCCTGGCCCGCAGCGGGATCGGCTTTGACACCGCGGCGCCGTTCCTCCAGCTCATGTTCCAGGACCCGATCCTCAACAACGTCAAGCTCATCGCCGAGCCGTGGGACGTCGGACCAGGCGGCTACCGGCTCGGGGCCTTCCCTGCCGTGTGGCGGGAGTGGAATGACCGCTACCGGGACACGGCCCGCGACTACTGGCGCGGCGTCGCTGCTGCCGGACCCGACCTCGCCCTCCGTCTGACCGGGAGCGCCGACATCTTCGCCCGTGGAGGTCGCCGGCCGCCCACCACCTCGATCAACTTCGTCACCAGCCACGACGGCTACACCCTCGCCGACCTTGTCAGCTACGAGCGCAAGCACAACACGGCAAACGGCCACCACAACGATGACGGCCACAACGACAACCGGTCGTGGAACACCGGTGTCGAAGGCGAGAGCGACGACGGGGCGATCGTCGAGCTGCGCAACCGGAGACGGCGCAGCATCCTCGCCACCCTGCTGCTCTCCCAGGGCGTCCCGATGCTCCTCGGCGGCGACGAGCTGACCCGCACCCAGCGGGGCAACAACAACGCCTACGCACAGGACAACGAGGTGTCCTGGTACGACTGGGCCGGTGCCGACCCCACGTTCCTCGACTTCGCCAGGACGATGGTGCACCTGCGCCGCCGCCATCCCGTGTTCAGCCGCCGTACCTGGCTGCGGGACACACCCGCCGATCGGGCAGGGCTCGAGGACATCCGCTGGTTCAGCCCGGATGCACAGGTCATGCGACCGAGCGACTGGGAAGCGAGCACGCCCATGGCGGTTGCGGTCTACCTCAACGGCGAAGGTCTCGTCGTCCCAGACGCCGACGGGACGGTCCCGGTCGATGACAGCTTCCTGCTCATGCTCAACCCCTCGCCTGGCCCACTGACCTTTGTCGTGCCCAAGGAGATCGGCGAGGCGGAGTGGCGACTGGTCGTCGACACCGCCCTCCCCGGGGCGGCGAGCACCGAGCCCGCGCCACTCGGGGAAGGGGATCCCATCGACGTCGCCGGCTTCGGTCTCGTCGTGTTGCGCCAGGTGCGGTCGGCGACGTGAAGGTCCTCTTTGCCACCTCCGAGCTGGCTCCGCTGGTGCGGGTTGGTGGTCTCGCCTACGCCTCCGCCGGTCTCGTCGCCGAGCTCCACGCCGCCGGAATCGAGGTGACCGTCGTGCTCCCCGACTACGGCACCTACGACATCGGCGCAGCTGGACCGCGCCCCCTCGACATGCCGGCATGGGTGGGGATCACCACCTTCCGGGTCGGGTCGGTGCTTGGCGGGGTGCCGGTCATCGCGGTGCGCACACCCGCCACCGAGCGGCCCCACCCCTACAACGACGCCGCGGGGCGCGGTTGGCACGACAACGACTTCCGGTTCATGTCCTTCTCGGCGGCGGTCGCCGAGCTCACCAAACGGCTCGCCCCTGACATCCTCCACCTCAACGACTGGCACACGAGCGCCACCCTCGGACTCCTCGACGATCCCCCGCCCTCGGTGCTGACGATCCACAACCTGGCCTACCAAGGGCTCACCCACGCCGGCTGGCTGACCCTGCTGCGCCGGCGACCCGAGGCCTACGAGTGGCACGGCGCCACCAACCCGCTGTCCGGGGCAATCGCCCTCGCCGACTCCGTGGTGGCGGTCAGCCCGCACTACGCCGAGGAGATCCGCCATCCGGAGCACGGCGCCGGTCTCCACGAGGCGCTGCGGGCAAGGGGCAGCCGGGTGGTCGGCATCCGCAACGGCATCGACCAGAGTTGGGACCCGGCCGACGACCCGCATCTGCCGGCCCCGTTCTCGGCGGACGACCTCGGGCCCAAGGTGCGATCGCGACGCGCCATTCTCGCCGAGATCGGCTGGCCGGCCGAGCGTAGCCCGCTCGTCGCCATGGTCACCCGGCTCACCTGGCAGAAGGGCGTCGACCTGGCCCTCGACATCGTCGAGCACCTCGAGCACGTCCCCGCCCGGCTGGTCATCCTCGGCTCGGGGGAGCGTGACCTCGCCGACCGGGCGCGGTGGGTCGCCGCCGCCCACCCGAGACGTGTGCACTTTGTCGAGGGTTTCGACGAGGCCAACGCCCACCGCATCTTCGCCGGCGCCGATCTGCTGCTCATGCCGAGCCGGTTCGAGCCGTGCGGTCTCGCCCAGATGCAGGCGATGACCTATGGGACGATCCCCATCGTCACGGATGTCGGCGGGCTCCACGACACGGTGACAGACGACGACGCCAAACCGGGCGCCGGCACCGGCTTCATCGCCCCAAGCCCAACCCCGGTCGCGCTCGTCGACGCCGTGCATCGTGCTGTGCGCGCCTGGCGGGTTCCGTCACGACGCAAGGCCATCCAGGTACGCGGCATGACCCACGACTGGTCGTGGACGTCGCCGACCGCCCGCCACATCGCCCTCTACGAGTCGCTCCGAGGCGCTACCGCGCCAGAACTCACACCGGCTCGGTGATGTCAGTGCCCTTGGCGATCGCCACCGTCCCCCGCTCCGACACGGTGAAGCGCGCCTCGTCCCGCACCCGGTCCACACCGATCTGCGCCCCCGGGGGGACGGCTACGTTCTTGTCGATGATGGCATTGCGCACAACGGCGCCGGCACCGACAGTGACCCCGTTGAGCAGCACCGCGTCCTCGACGATGGCGCCGCCGTCGATCCGCACCGACGGCGATAGCACCGCTCTGCGTACGTACGACCCCGAGACGATCACCCCGTTGGAAAGGATGCTGTCCCTCACCTCACCGGCCCCGGCGGGGCCTGCCGCCACCACTTTGGCGGGGGGCAGTGACCGCAGATCGGTGTAGATGGGCCACTCCCGGTTGTAGAGATCGAAGACAGGCTCGATGTCGACCAGATCCATGTGGGCATCGAAGTAGGCGTCGAGGCTCCCGACATCCCGCCAGTAGCCAACCGCTCGCTCCGACACCCCCGGCACGTCGTTCAGCGTGAAGTCGTAGACGTGGGCGTCGCCCGCCGCCACCAGCTTGGGGATGAGGTCGCCCCCCATGTCGTGGCGGGAGTCGTCGTCGAGGGCGTCCTGCTGGACGAGGTCGACAAGCATGTCTGCGTCGAACACGTAGTTGCCCATCGACACCAACGCCTGCGTCGGGTCGTCTGGCAACGGCACCGGGTCCTCAGGCTTCTCCAGGAACGACTCGATCTTGGTGGTGGTTCCCCGCTCGATCACCCCAAACTGGTGCGCTTCCGCCAGCGGCACCCTGTGGGCGGCGACCGTCGCCCCGGCTCCGCTGTCGATGTGGTGCTCGAGCATCTGGCTGGGGTCCATGCGGTAGATGTGATCTGCGCCGAACACGAAGATGTAGTCGGGTCGCTCGTCCGAGACCAGATTGAGGTTCTGGTAGATGGCGTCGGCCGAGCCGAGAAACCACCGCTTGCCCGCCCGCATCTGCGCCGGCGCCGCCGTCACATAGTTCCCGAGCAGGGTCGACAGCCGCCAGGTACGGGACAGATGCACGTCGAGGCTGTGGCTCTTGTACTGGGTCAGCACGACGATGTGGCGGAACCCGCCGTTGGCCAGGTTGGAGAGCGCAAAGTCGATCAACCGGTAGTGGCCGCCGAACGGCACGGCCGGTTTCGCCCTGTCCATGGTGAGCGGCATGAGCCGCTTCCCCTCGCCGCCGGCGAGGATCATCGACAACACCCGCGGACGTACCCGGCTGGTCAATGCGCCTCCTCAGGTGCGAGCACCATCGTGGCGAGCGGTGGGACCTCGATGACGATCGACTGGTCGTACCCGTGCGACGGCACAGCCTCGGTGACGACACCGCCAAGGTTGCCGACGCCGCTCCCGCCGTAGATCGTCGCATCGCTGTTGAGCAGCTCGCTCCACCGTCCCGGCTGCGGCACGCCGAGCCGGTAGCCGTGCCACGCCTCCGGGGTGAAGTTGGACACGGCGAGAACGGGGCGAGCGCCGTCTGCGTATCGCACAAAGGCGACTGTGCTGGCCGCGGCGTCGTCTGCGGCAACCCAGCGGAACCACTCGGGGCGATGATCGGAAGCGTGCATCGCCGGCTCCGCCCGGTATACCCGGTTGAGATCGGCCACCCAGGCGGCAATGCCGGCGTGGAGCGGGTCGTCGAGCAGATGCCACGGCAGGCTGCTGTCGTGGTTCCACTCGTTCGGCATTCCGAGGTCGTCACCCATGAACAGGAGCTTCTTGCCGGGCGTGGTCCACTGGTGTCCGAGGAGGAGCCGGAGCCCGGCAAAGCGCCGCCAGTCGTCGCCCGGTTGCTTTCTCAGCAACGACCCCTTGCCGTGGACCACCTCGTCATGAGACAGCGGGAGCACGAAGTTCTCCTGCCCGGCGTACATCGACCGGAAGGTGAGCTCGTTGTGGTGGAACTTGCGATGAACCGGGTCGCGGGCCATGTAGCGGAGCGTGTCGTTCATCCACCCCATGTCCCACTTGTAACCGAAACCGAGCCCGCCACCCTCCACGGGGCGGGAGACGAGGGGCCACGCCGTCGACTCCTCTGCGATGGTCTGGATCCCGGGGTGGCGCCGGTACAGGCTCTCGTTGAGCTGGCGGACGAACCCGATGGCCTCGAGATGCTCTCGGCCGCCGAACTGGTTGGGGATCCACTCCCCCTCGGACCGCGAGTAGTCCCGGTAGAGCATCGATGCCACGGCATCGACACGGATGGCGTCGATGTGGTAGCGCTCGATCCAGAAGTGGGCGCTCGAGATGAGGAAGGCCCGCACCTCTGGGCGGCCGTAGTCGAAGATCGCCGAGCCCCAGTCGGGGTGATAGCCGATCCGCCAGTCGGCCGGCTCGTAGAGGTGCGTCCCGTCGAAGTGGATCAGCCCGTGACCGTCCATCGGGAAGTGCGAAGGCACCCAGTCGAGGATCACCCCGATGTCGTTGCGGTGCAAGTGGTCGATGAGGTGCATCAGATCCTGCGGATCCCCGTAGCGTGAGGTGGGGGCGAAGTACCCCGTCGTCTGGTACCCCCAGGAACCGTAGAAAGGGTGTTCGAGCACGGGGAGCAGCTCCACGTGGGTGTAGCCCTGGCGCACCACCCACTCGATGAGCGGCTCTGCGAGCATCCGGTAGCGGGTGGGGCCGCGGAACGAGCCGAGATGCAGCTCGTAGATCGAGATCGGGGCGTCCTGGCCCTGGCGCTCACCCCTCGTCGCCAGCCACGCATCGTCTCCCCATTGATACGCCAGGTCCCAGGTGCGGGAGGCTGTGCCAGGGGGCCACTCCGTGAAGAAGCCGACGGGGTCTGTCTTGTCGGCGTACCAGCCGCGCCGCTCGATGTGGAAGCGGTACTTCACCCCCGGGCCGACATCGGGAACGTGGCGCTCCCACACCCCACCCCCGGCCCACGCCATGTCGTGCGCCAGCGGATCCCAGCCGTTGAAGTCCCCGATGACGGTGACCCGCTCGGCGTTGGGGGCCCACACCCTGAAGCGGGCGCCCTCGGCGTCGAGGTGACAGCCGAGCAGCTCGTGCAGCCGTTCGTGGGTGCCCTCCTCGAGCAGCCATCGGTCGTGGTCACCGATCATGGCGGCACCATACCTGGTCCCCGCCGGCGGGGAACGAGCCGCCATCGGCGACGTGATCGCGGCGGTGATCCGTCAGGACGGCGGCGGCTCGAATGGTGCGCCGGCCTCCCGCTCGGCCTCGCGCAG
>Ga0114938_1000860_pt1 | contig 21998 bp, 16 predicted proteins | sample AshMeaBigSpring_FD_88675 | JGI IMG/M metagenome (GOLD analysis project Ga0114938, IMG submission 88675) | Groundwater microbial communities from Big Spring, Nevada to study Microbial Dark Matter (Phase II) - Ash Meadows Big Spring | ecosystem: Environmental > Aquatic > Deep subsurface >...
AAACTATATACATTCGGAGAGACATGGTACATCGCTCTATTCGTGATGATAGGCAGTATATCGTTAGCTTACCTCTGTTTGAAATGCTACGATGAACCTGTAAGAAAGTGGCTTGGGAAAAAGCTTCACTCAAAAAAATAAAAGAAACACCATTCAGATCTCGCGTTTATTTAGAATATTGAACAGTTGTCTAATGAAAAGCAACACTTTTAAATGATAAAAGCAAAGCCTATAAGTATTAGTTATTGACATGATTACAAGATTATATATCTGATAATCAAATTGATAAATACCAAATCAATGGTGTGGCAGATAAATATCTGCCACCCGATCTGCCACCCGATCTGCAACACACTCAATTCATTGATATGCAAATCATTACAATCATTCGGTGGCAGTGTTGCAGATAAATCGCAAAAAACAAACTTTATGGAGGTGAGTAAAGAGAGCGAGCTATGCTGCCTTTGGAGTGAGCTAGTTTGTGGAGTGAGCTAGTCTGTTGGAGAAGCGAGCTATGCTGCTTGTGAAGTGAGTTTTACTGTTATTTAAAAAGAATTAGAAAAAAGTTATGCTGTTGGAGAAGCGAACTATGCTGCCTGTGGAGTGAGCTAGTTTGTGGAGTGAGCTAGAATGTTTGCGAAGTGAGTTATGATACTTGCGGAGTGAGTTTTACTGTTGGTGAACAAGGCAACAGTGTTCGGAATAAGAGTAGAAAAGCCGCCTAGATCTTTTGAAGGATCTAGGCGGCTTCGGTATTTTTAGTACAACAGTTGGAACGCTACTTTTATTAGACTACTGCTGTTACGATTTATGTTTCGTTTTTTTCCGACTGCAATTTAGACTTTATTCCGACTGCAATTTCTTTTTTATATCTACTTCAATTTAGATTTTATTTCTTTGCGACTGTAGTAGAAAGAATCTCTTTATATTTAGCCGGATCATTCAAGACTTTCAATGCAGTATTCAGATCATCATCATTTTTCAACTGCTGAATGATACTTCCACGTTGGAAATAATAACGCTTGATGATTTCGTTAGCGATCATGCTCTTGATATCTTTTGAGAAATAATCTAAGTCACGATCTAGGTTATGACTTAACTTCTTCTCAAGAGCCTTAAACTCTTCCGATGCTTCAGACATATAACCTTCAAACTGTGCTGCCTCTTTCAAAGTCTTCAAGATCTTCTCACTTTGCTGATCGTATTTGAAATTCGACTTCTTAACCAACGCTTTGAAATCTTTATAGTCGGCATCGGTCAAAGTAAATTTCTCAGGTGATGCAATCGTCGGATGTTTCAAGCAATATTGGGTTGCGTAATTGAAAACCATGTTTTCACGAACCAGATAGAACAAGATGTTAGGCAACTTGTCTTGTTTAACCACCATATCGGGCAGGATACCTCCTCCATCACGAACCTGACGACCTGCAGCCGTATAGAAGATCCGAGTCAGACTATCGGGAATTGTTCCCACGCTACCGTCTTCATTGCGATGTTTATAATCGATTGCCTGAACACATCTTCCACTCGGAATGTAATATTTGGAAGTAGTGATTTTCATCATTCCTCCGTAAGGAAGCGGACGGGTTGTCTGCACCAATCCCTTACCAAAGGTACGGTTACCGACAATCACGGCACGGTCGAGATCCTGCAACGAACCGGATAGGATCTCCGATGCAGAAGCAGTACCACTATTTACTAAAACCACAATTGGGATATTCAGATCCAAAGGCTCACGCAAGGTCTTATAAGTATTGCTGGCTTGTTTGGTTTTTCCTTTGGTGGTGACAATCACTTTTCCACGAGGAAGGAAGAAGTTCACAATCTCAACAGCCTCATCCAGTAAGCCCCCGCCATTGTTACGAAGGTCGATGATCAAAGAAGTTGCCCCGTTCTTCTTCAGTGTTAAGAAAGCATTCTTAAAATCTTTAGAAGGATTTCCGGAGAATGTGCTGATATTGATGTATCCAACCTTGTTATCTAAAACAGTAGAATAAGGAATCGAAGGGTTCTGAATAGACTCACGTACGATGTTGAACTCCATCGGAGTATAACCACCTTTCACATTGGGACGATCAACTTTAAGTTTGAAGCTAGTACCCGCTTGTCCGCGAAGCATCTGGCTGACCTCCGAATTATCTTTTCCGATCAGGCTCGTTCCGTCGATCTCCAACAAAACATCTCCGGCTTTCAGTCCCGCTTTTGCAGCTGGAGTTCCTTCGAATGGTTCGGCTATTAAAGAGCGTTTCATCTTAGCATCGTAGGTAATGATTGAACCAATACCGCCAAATGTCCCTTTGATCATCTGTTCCAGTTCGCTTTGATCCTCTTCGGGATAGTATTCCGTATAGGGATCCAAGGAATACAACATACTGTTTATTCCGTCTTTAATCGTTTTATTCGGATCAATAGTATCCACATAAAACATATCCAGTTCCTTGACAACAGCGTTAAAAACATCCAGATTCTTAGCTATCTGGAAATTTCGGTTATCACTGTTTTTGAAACCAAAAAAGAACAACGCTGCCAAGATAGGGACAGCTATGATTACAATTCGCTTATTCAATAACTTTTTCATGCACCCTTCATTAATATGAGACGTTAAAGAAACTCTTTATTGCCCTATTCTGCAAGTATATCGTTAATATTTAACTTAATTTGATCCCATTGCTCTTTAGGCATGGTGGTTCCGATAACTTGGATCACATTTCCGGCAAGGAGTGAACCGATCTTACCACATTTCTCCAAAGAGTATCCGCACGTCAAACCATACAGAAAACCGGAAGCAAAATAATCGCCTGCACCAGTAGTATCCATCACATTGTCTACCGAAATAGCATCTACATGAACCTCTTCTGTACCTTTGCGTATCACTGATCCGTCGCCACCAATCTTAACAATAGCAATGCTACATTTCTTTCCGATAAGTTCGGCAGCTTCTCTTGGATCTGTTTTGCCTGTAAACGCTTTCGCTTCTTCCTCATTGGCAAAAACAATGTCTACATATTTATTAAGTAATAAAGAGAAGAATTCCAGATCACCAGCCACAATATTATAACTAGCTAAATCGAGGCAAATCTGAAGTCCGGCCTCTTTTGCCAGTTCAATGGCATGGATAATCATTTCATGATCTTGCACAAGATAACCTTCAATAAACAGATAAGTGTATCCTTTGAACAATTCCAAAGAGAGTTCTTCTGCTTTCAAACTAGCCGCCGCACCCAGATAAGTTCCGAAAGTGCGCTCTCCATCTGCCGAAATAAACGTCGAAGCGACTCCGGAAGGAAGCTGTTCAGAAACGATTAATTTGTCTTCGATATTGTTTTTTGCTAAATTCTTCTTAAAAAAATCGCCAAAAGAATCATTTCCTATTTTTCCTATAAACCCTGTCGATGCACCCAAACTTGCCAGTCCGAGGATCGCATTTCCAGCAGATCCACCTGTTGCCAAATGGGTTTTTATCTGTGAAAATTTAGCGTTAATCTGCTGTAACTTAGCGTCATCTATCAATTGCATACTACCTTTTGGTAAACCCATTTCATCTAGAAGAGTATCGTCTTTTAGAGTTGCAAGTACGTCTACCAAGGCATTGCCCAGTCCAATTATTTTATCCATTTTGAATTTTTTTTTGCAAAGATATTGCATATTTCAAAATATCCTATTACTTTTGCATCGCAATTGAGAAAAACATTCTTCCTTAGCTCAGTCGGTTAGAGCATCTGACTGTTAATCAGAGGGTCCTTGGTTCAAGTCCAAGAGGAAGAGCGAAAAGAGACTCAATTGCAACATTCTTCCTTAGCTCAGTCGGTTAGAGCATCTGACTGTTAATCAGAGGGTCCTTGGTTCAAGTCCAAGAGGAAGAGCAAAAAAGTTCGTCGATTCGGCGGACTTTTTTTTATTCCGCTTTAGCCAACGTCAGTACGCTCACACGCACTCCATCCACCCCATTGAAAGCAGAAGCACACGAAGCAATCGTTGCCCCCGTAGTCAATACATCATCCACAATAAGAACATGCTTGCCCACAAACGCATCCGGGTCGCGGAGCACAAAGACGCTATCAACATTCTCCCAACGATCGAAAGTAGACTTTTGCGTTTGAGTAGCGGTATTTTGAGTGCGTGAGACAGAGTGTGCATCCATAGGGATATGAGTCACTAGAGAGATACCGTGAGCGATGCATTCACTTTGATTGTAACCCCGCATCCGCTGTTTCTTCTCATGAAGAGGCACCGGTACAATGACATCGATGCCCTGAAAGAAATCGGAAAGTGATAATTCGCAAGCCACATACCGACCCATAGCTTCCCCAATATCTTTTCTCCCCCCATATTTCAAGAGATGAAGGATCTTTCGAAAATCACTTCCTTTTTTATAAAAGAAGAACGAAGTACCTCGCTCTACTTCCATTTTTCCCCAGAACATCTGCTCAACAGGATTCTCTTTCTCCAAATGATAATCGGTTCGAGGCAAACGAATATTACACGCTGTACAGATGCATTGTTCACCTTTTGCTAAAAGCGAGCCGCAAACGACACAGCAATGAGGGAAAAACAGCGACACGAAAGAGCCTAAACTCTCTTTCAACAAAAACATGTTTTTCATTTCCTGGTAAATTAAAAACGTGAGAGGGATATCATGTTAGAATACACTTCCCTAAGAGTATCGGCAAGATGCATATCTCATCACTTGCCCAAGAGCTCCTCTAGTTTATCGGCAGCATCATTGAGACTACCGATCAGAATAATGGTTCCATTCTCATCGACTATAAGAGTGGTAGGATAACTCTTAACTCCCGACTTCAACAGAAATTCGGAGCCCCTGTGGGTTGCCAACGTAGGAAAAGAATAATTGTTTTTCCTTAAAATACTATCACCCAAGTTCAAAGATGAGTCAGTTCTTACTTTTACAAAAACACCGCCCACAAAAACATCTTCTCGAGATTTATATTGATCATACAAAAGCTGAAGTTCGGGGAGTTGTTGATAACAATACCCACAATGGCTATTCCAGAAATCAAGAAGCAAGTACTTATACTTTAAATCTTTTAAACGGAGACTGTCATCGGACGATTTATAGACCACTGCTTCCGATATGAAATTGGAGATATGAACAGACGGAAAGAAATGCCCGGTATTACAATAATTCAAGATCCCTTTTTGACCGTAGAAGATACAATATAACCAGATCAAACTCCCAAGAATGACAAACAAGATTGCTTTACGCTTGTACCGATAATAGATATAAGCCAACACTATGCTTATCATACAGCAAATAGGTGGAAGGATGGTGACAAATGTATCTTCAAAATCCATTATACGGATAGGAAGTTCCATCGCTATGCGACCCAAAAATACGGCTCCTGCACATCCCAAGAGGCTATAACCCTTCTTTTCTGCTTTATGCAGAACCAGATAGGTGAATATAAAATAGACAATCGGTTGAATAATCAACGTCAAGTATATATTAAAAGCACTCAACGGACAAAGCACAACCATCAACAAGGCTGAGATGACAAATGCAGCCAAATGGAATGGCCGGAATAGTTTGATTTTCATAAATAAGATGATTTAATTGATTCATACGAAACAAAACAGGCAAACAATGGTGTGTTCGTTTTCATTAAAATGCTTATTTCAGCCTCATTTTAATGCATTCAAAACATCATGACTGTAAATGTAAATATAAAACATAAGAATGCAACCATTTTCTGAAGAAAACTTAAAAATAAATAGATCTTTGCTCAAACGACCTATCCATCGCCCCTTTATAACGCTAATTATATGAAAATCATTTTGATAGGATATACATCCTTGGACTTTGCAACCTTCTCTTCTAATTAAAAGAAAACCGCCATTGATGTAAGGTTTGTCAATGGCGGGCTATAAGAATGATATCGATTGTAAATTATTGGATAGCTAAAGGAAGAGCTTCGGAAACTATTTTCTGAAGCCTTGAGTGAAAACGTCCATTGGTTGCAATGATGTGATGCCCTTCTATGAAAGAATCACTACCGGAAAAGTCGGTCACGCAGCCCCCTGCCTCCATAACGATCAACGCAGCAGCATAATAATCCCATTTCCCGATAAAAGCTTCCAACCATGCGTCAAAACGTCCGGCAGCCACATAACAAATAGCAACAGCCGCTGATCCGTTCATGCGGATTCCTGCCACTGTACCATATAAACGATCGATAAGGTGCAAAGCCGTGGCCTTATATTCCTTATAATTATAAGGTAGTTCGGTGATCACAAAAGCCTCTCCTAATTCGGGAACCTCGGATACGTGAATCTTTGTACCATTCAAATATGCACCTCCTCCTTTCCAGGCATAGTAGCACTCTTTGCGGCAGACTTCGTACACAACACCCAAAAGAAGAGTGTTCGAACTGCATAAAGCGATACTTACGCAATAAGGCGCATTATCATGAATATAATTGGTTGTACCATCCAGCGGATCGATCACCCAACAATAGGGTTCATCGTGATAAGTAACCGATCCCTCTTCGGTGATAAAGCCCGCTTCAGGCAAAAAAGCAGACAAAGCAGACACTAACCGCTTCTCCGATTCTTTATCTACGTAAGAAACATAGTCGTGGGCATGCTTCTGTATAACTTCCTCAGATCGAAACTTCTTACGTTCCTCTTCAAGAAAAGTCCCCGCTTCCGCTGCGATTCGGCAGACTTGTGCTGTTAATTGTTTTAAATCCAACATAATATCATTATAAAAAACATTCGAATATAACAAATATATCAATACACGATGGCAATTCCTAAAAAAGATTCAATAGATTTAAGCTTTAAATAAAACAGCATGAGCCCAGTAAAATACTGAGCTCATAGACTTATAAAATTAACATGATTACTTAACTTCGGGAATCAGCAAAAACTCTATTAAAAGAGTTCGGATATTCCTCTCTTGTAAAGCGTAAAAAGTATCATGATTTTAAATTACTTTTTGATAATATTTATAGCCATTAAAGAAAATAACTCCTTTTTTCATACTAATTCCTTTACCTTTGCTTTTATCGGGTTTATCATTAAAAAGCAAAATACGCTCGCCTAATTTATCGTGTAAGTACTTGTAACTAAAATTGACACGCAACACACCGCCGGTCTTTTTATCAAGAGATACACTTTGGAAATAACCATCCGAGAAAATAATACCCTCAAGATAATCTATCTGATCATCTATTGTGGTTTTTTCTCTTAGCCATACGGTATTATCCAAATCATGATTAAAAATCGAATCAGAATCATCGCTTGAACAAGCGCTCAAACTCATGAGCAGAGTAAGAATAACAAATAAAAAATATTTTGTTTTCATATAAGGTAAATTTTAAATATTTTATTAGCACTTAAGCTTAATGAAAAATAAGATTAAAGTAACTACAATCTTTAAATTACTTTTTGATAATATTTATAGCCATTAAAGAAAATAGCTCCATATTTAAAATCGATTCCACTACCTTTGCTTTTATCGGGTTTATCATTAAAAAGCAAAATACGCTCGCCTGATTTATCGTGTAAGTACTTGTAACTAGAATTGACACGCAACACACCGCCGGTCTTTTTGTCAAGAGATACACTTTGGAAATAACCATCCGAGAAAATAATACCCTGAAGATACTCTCTCTGATCATCTATTGTGGTTTTTTCTTTTAGCCATACGGTATTATCCAAATCATTATTAAAAATAGAATCAGAATCATCGCTTGAACAAGCGCTCAAACTCATGAGCAGAGTAAGAATAACAAATAAAAAATGTTTTGTTTTCATATAAGGTAAATTTTTAAATATTATAGTCATGTAAGTTAAATAAATAATAAAACTTAAAAAACTGTCATTCAAATAAATACAAATCAGACAAAGTATGACAAATGTTCTATCTATATTAACATCGCAAAAGCTATTGATATAGAGTGCCAAAATTATAAAAAAAAACAATTAAAGAAAGGCAGTCAAAAGAAATATTTTTTACGATTTTTATATAGATAATAAATATTTTTCAGCTTGGGTAAGCTTAATACGATGAATAAAATTAGAAAAACAAGGTATACAACACAGCAACAGTTAGACAAAAAGCTTTAAGAATTTATGACTGAATTGCGGATATTGAGAACTAATCAATCGCAATTAGGCTTTAAACACGCACTTATTTTAGCATAAAATCATACTTATTAATAAAAAGTATCGCAAAAGCATTGCTAATTACTAATTGTTATCTATATTTGCAAAATAAATATCATATTGATAGCATACATAAAACAACAGTTTTCATATAGAAAGGTAATTAGCACACTAAACAAACAAAAGGTCAAATGAAAAAACGATGGATTATTATGATGACATTGATTGTCATCATCAGCATTTTGGGATTATCTACACCAGAAACAACAGGTATTTGGGAACCTGATGAAAAAACAGACCCAGCCAATGTAGCATGGATGCTGACAGCTACTATTTTCGTACTAATGATGACTCCGGGACTTTCCTTTTTCTACGGAGGAATGGTAGGTAAAAAAAATGTTATATCAACTATTTTACAAAGTTTTATAGCCATGGGAGTTATTAGTCTGTTATGGGTAGTGGTCGGTTTCAGTCTTGCCTTTGGTGATGATATAGGTGGATTTGTCGGTAACCCAGCCACCTTTTTTCTTTTTCAGAATGTAGGGGCTAAAGTAAACGACTATTTGGCTCCGACTATCCCTTTAGCACTATTCGCATTATTTCAGATGAAGTTTGCTATCATCACCCCTTCCCTAATCACCGGTTCATTCGCAGAAAGAGTACGTTTCTCAGCATACTTGGTATTTATGGCACTATTCTGCATCTTTGTCTATTGCCCGCTTGCACATTGGACATGGCATCCGGAAGGTTTCTTACGTCAAATGGGAGTGGTCGACTTTGCCGGAGGAATTGTTGTGCATGCCTCTTCTGGAGTTGCGGCTCTGGCTGGCGCCATGTTTCTGGGAAAGCGTAAAGGTCAATCTCAAAATCCGGCCAATATCCCTTACGTGATTTTAGGAGCTGCCATGCTGTGGCTGGGATGGTTTGGTTTTAATGCCGGATCATCACTCTCGGCAGACAGCGTAGCTATTAAAGCCTTCCTAAACACCAACACAGCCTCAGCAACAGCTATGCTCGTTTGGATCTTCTTTGATTGCCTTCAAGGACGGAAGCCATCGGCCATAGGAGCAGCTATCGGAGCTGTTGTCGGACTCGTAGCTATTACCCCCTCCGCAGGGTTCGTGACAGTAGGCGAAAGTATCTTCATTGCGTTAGTCACAACAATGGTTTGTAACATTGCAGTTCATTGGAAAAACCAGACGAATGTAGATGATGCCTTAGACGTTTTTCCCACACATGGTGTAGGTGGCATTTTAGGAACGGTGCTGACAGGTATATTTGTGAACGGTCTGTTTGCTGGCAACATCAAGATATTCCTGTTCCATCTATTAGCAATCTTAATTGTAGCAGCTTATAGCTTTATCATTAGTTATGCATTGTATTGGTTAACCAACAAAATGATTCCCATGAGAGTATCTGAGAAAAGTGAAAAGATCGGTTTGGATCTAAGTCAGCACAACGAAAGCTACGACTTTGCCAGTCAAACAGAAAGAGAGTTGGCTGAGTATCAAGTTTTAGCAAACTCGGAATCTTAAATCTCTTTGCAAAAAAACGATCGATAAAACGGTCATTTACTTAAACTGTAAATGACCGTTTTTGCAATCTATTAAACCAAAAATTGACTATTTATGAGCAGCTATCTCTTAGATCTTTCCAACTAGATCGATCGTCGGCTTCAATGTAGAGGCTCCTTTCTTCCATCTGGCAGGACAAACCTCTCCATCATGACTGGCAACAAACTGAGCCGCTTCTACTTTACGTAAAAGTTCGCTGGCATCACGACCGACACTGTTGTCGTTGAGTTCAACAATCTTGATCAATCCTTCGGGATTAACCACAAAGGTACCGCGATAAGCCATTCCGGCAGCTTCGATATAGACTCCAAGTGCACGACTTAATGCACCGGTTGGATCGGCCAACATGGGATATTGCACTTTACGAATGCTATCGGAAGCATCGTGCCATGCCTTATGAACAAAGTGAGAATCGGTACTTACCGAATATATTTCCACTCCCAACGCTTTAAACTGATCGTATTGTTCGGCCATGTCGACCAACTCGGTCGGACAAACGAATGTAAAATCAGCGGGATAAAAGAATAAGACGCTCCACTTACCTTTCAAGTCCTCACTCGAAATGGTTGTAAAGGCACCGTTATGAAAGGCTTGAAGAGTAAACTCGGGCAGTTGAGAATTTAAGATTGTTTCCATAATTGTAATTTTAATTGTTAGCGATTAATAAGTCGATAAATAACATCGTATTTCATTTTTTACAAAAATACATCCGCACACAAAGGGCGCCAAAAAATAGCCAATCGAATCTATCTATGATGTTATAGATAAAATGAATAGTCGTCCGTTCATGAAAGAGTCAGCCATATTTTTTGTACTTTTGCCTTCCAAACTGAAACTCTTTAACTTGAATGAATCATGGAACACCCTCTTTCCCAATTTCTATACTGCCCTAAATGCGGTTCGCCACATTTCGTTGTCAACAATGAAAAATCGAAAAAATGCGATCATTGCGGGTTTATCTATTATTTCAATCCCTCTTCGGCCACTGTTGCTCTGATTGTAAATGAGAAAGAAGAATTGCTGGTGTGCCGTCGTGCCAAAGAGCCGGCAAAAGGCACGCTCGATCTTCCCGGAGGTTTTATCGATATGAGTGAAACAGCAGAAGAAGGAGTTGCAAGAGAGGTCTTCGAAGAGACCGGACTGGTAGTGGAAGAGACTGCTTACCGTTTTTCACTACCGAATATCTATCTCTATTCGGGCTTCGCCGTACATACCCTAGACCTGTTCTTTATCTGCAAAGTAAAAGATTCCGCATGCCTGAAGGCTATGGACGATGTAGAGGCATCCTTCTTCATCCCCTTGGCTGAAATAAACCCGGAGGAATTTGGCCTTCACTCCATTCGTGAAGGACTCAAAATATTTCTTTCAAAAAGATAAAACGTTAAAATATACCATTCTAATAAAGATATAATCGTATTTTTGTGAAAATACCCAATTATGAAAAAAGGAATTATACAATTAATCTGTGCTATTACTTGTAGCACACCCATGATTGTCTCAGCACAAACCAGTGAGAAAATCACTTCCCCCAACGAGCTATTTAAAGAAGGAAAAGAACTCTTTATTCAAAGAAACTATGCAGCAGCTCTCCCTAGCTTAAAAGCTTTCGTTCAGAAAGAGGGTTCCGCTGCCTTGAAACAAGAGGCTGAATATATGCTGGTATGCTCGGCATACGAATTGAAAGATAAAAACCGGATCCAGATATTACGGAGTTACTTAGATAGTTACCCCGACAGTCCGCATGCCAACAGGATCTATGCAACGCTGGCTTCTTGTTATTTTTATGATCAGAAGTACGATGAAGCGTTAGCTTTGTTCAATTCTGCCGAACTCGATAAACTGGGAAACGATGAACGGGATGAACGTACTTACCAACTAGCTACCTGTTATTTGAAAGTTGGAAAAACCAAAGAGGCTGCCATCTGGTTCGAGACTTTGCGGGAAAGTAGTCCCAGATATGCCAAGGATTGTACCTATTATATCTCTTACATCCGTTACACACAGGGACGATCGGATGAAGCACTGAATGGTTTCCTCTCTTTGCAGAACGATCACAAATACAAGTCTCTTGTACCTTATTATATTGCTGAGATTTATATCACTAAGCACCGTTACGATCAAGCGGAAACCGTTGCCCGAAATTATCTATCTGCTTATCCGAACAATGAGCATTCGGCAGAGATGTACCGGGTACTGGGAACGGCGCATTATCAATCGGGAGAGTATCACGAAGCAGCCAAAGCATTCAATAGTTATATGGAAAGCAGCAAACAACCGTTGCGCAGAGATGCTTTGTATATGCTGGGGATTGCCTACTACCAGACAAAGGTGTACTCGCAATCGGCTGAAATGCTGGGACGAGTTACTACAGAGAGTGATGCTTTGACTCAGAATGCTTATTTGCACATGGGACTTTCGTACATCCAACTCAGTGAGAAGAATAAAGCCCGCATGGCTTTTCAACAAGCTTCTACTTCGACGGCTGATGTGAAAGTAAAGGAACAGGCTGCATATAATTATGCGCTTTGTCTTCATGAGACCTCCTACTCTGCTTTCGGAGAATCGGTTACAGCTTTCGAGAAGTTCCTGAATGAGTTCCCGACTTCAGTTTATGCCGATAAGGTGAGTGGTTATTTGATCGAAGTATATATGAATACCCGTAGCTACGAAGCTGCTTTGAAATCGATCGATCGGATTGCCCGCCCTGGTAACCAGATCTTGGAAGCGAAACAGAAGATTCTCTTCCAACTAGGTACGCAGGAGTTTGCTAATGCGAATTTCGAACAAGCCCTCCAATACTTGAACCAATCGATCCGACTGGGACAATACAACCGACAGACAAAAGCTAATGCTCACTATTGGTGCGGTGAGTCGTATTATCGACTGAACAGGATGGAAGAGGCTACACGCGACTTCAACGCTTATCTGCAACTGACTACCGAAACTCGTAATGAGATGTATGCGCTGGCTTACTATAATCTGGGGTACATCGCTTTTCATCGGAAAGACTATTCGCAGGCTCAAAACAATTTCCGGAAATATACGGAACTGGAAAATGGGGAGAATAAAGAGGCACTATCGGATGCATACAACCGGATAGCCGACAGTTACTTCCATGCCAGACGTTTTGAGGAGGCGAAAAACTATTATCAAAAAGCAGAAAGAACGAATGCTTCATCGGGAGATTACTCTTTCTATCAACTGGCACTGGTTGCCGGTCTGCAAAAGAACTATTCGGGTAAGATCTCACTACTGAATCAGTTGGCTGAGAAATATCCTTCGTCTCCTTATGCAGTGAACGCCTTGTACGAGAAAGGACGTTCGTACGTTTTGGCAGACAATAACAACCAAGCCATCACTGCGTTCAAAGAGTTACTTAGTAAATATCCGGAAAGTCCCGTCAGCCGCAAAGCAGCTGCTGAGATCGGTTTGCTTCATTATCAAAACAGTGAATATCCGGAAGCTATCGAAGCTTATAAATATGTATTGAAGAAATACCCGGGAAGTGAAGAAGCACGTTTGTCGATGATCGACCTCAAATCGATCTATGTGGATATGAACCGCATTGATGAATTTGCAGCTTTGGCATCTTCGATGCCGGGAAATGTGCAGTTCGACACAAACGAGCAGGATTCGCTGACTTATATCGCAGCTGAAAAGATCTTCATGCGCGGCAAGATTGAAGAGGCTAAAGGCAGTTTTAGCAGGTATCTGCAAAGCTTCCCGAATGGTTCCTTCAACCTGAAAGCTCATTATTATCTTTGCCGCATTGGAAATGAACAGAACAATAGTGGAATGATCTTAGAACATTCTGCCAAACTTTTACAGTACCCTAATAGTCCCTATGCGGAAGAGGGTCTGATCATGAGAGGGGAAGTACTGTTCAATCAACAGAAATATCAGGAAGCAGCCAACTGCTACAAACTGTTGAAAGAGAAAGCAACGACTGCTGAACGACGTCAATTGGCGGGAACGGGCTTGTTGAGAAGTGCTCATCTAACGAAAGATGATGTGTCGACTATCCACGCAGCAACCGATCTGTTGGCTGAAGCCAAGCTTAGTCCCGAACTTCGAAACGAAGCGTTATATTACAGAGCCAAAGCATATAAGAATCAGAAAGCAGAGCAGAAAGCGATGGAGGACTTCCGTGTTTTAGCAAAAGACACACGCAACTTATTCGGTGCTGAAGCCCGATTCTTAGTCGCCCAGTCGTTATACGATAGCAAACAATACAACGCCGCTGAGAAAGAACTTCTCAATTATATTGATGAGAGTACTCCACATGCCTATTGGTTGGCTCGCAGTTTTGTCCTACTCGCCGATGTGTATACTGCGGTTGGTAAGGAACTGGATGCCCGTCAATATCTGTTGAGCCTCCAGCAGAACTATAGTGCGAATGATGATATTAAGAATATGATTGAAACCCGACTGAAAAAACTTAATAAGTAAACAACAGACTATGAAACTTTATCGATATATCTTATCCGGTTTGGCCCTCATCGTGGGATCCGGCTACACATCTGCCCAAAAACATTCGAAAGATACCACCATGACTCGTACCGTCGTTGTGGAACAAGAATATAATCCGGAAATACTGGATGCCAACAAGGTAAATGTTCTCCCCAAAGTGGAAGAACTGAAAGCAGGTAAGAAAGAGGTGGAATATGCCACCCGCCTTTCCCCGGCATCCTCCATCCCTCAAAGTTTGATGAAACCTTATACGGGATTGGAAGTTCAACCGACAGGCAAGCCCGGCTACGTTCGGGTGGGCTATGGTAACTATGGCAATCTGGATCTGTTTGCCAATTATCTGTTCGATATCAGCCCAAAAGACAAACTGAATGTGAACTTTAAGATGGACGGGATGGACGGTACACTCGACATGCCCGCTCAAGATGCCAGATGGAGTTCTTTCTATTACCGCACCCGTGCAAATATGGATTATACCCATCAGTTCAATAAGCTGGATCTGAATGTCGCAGGAACATTCGGCCTAAGTAATCTGAATTATTTTCCATACAACACCCCTAAGCAGAAATTCACCTCCGGAGATATTCACGTCGGTGTAAAATCGACGGATGAGAATCTACCTGCTCAGTTCTATGCCGAAACAAATCTCATGATGTATGCCCGTCAGAACAATGGGATCTTTTTAAGCAAAGCCAACGAGACACAGATCCGCACTCAAGGAGGGATCAAAGGTTTGATAAACGATGAGCAATCGATCACGATCGCATTCGACATGCGTAATCTCTTTTATAATAAAGATTTCAAATTCAACGACCAACTGATTTACGAGAACCGGACGGCACTGGGTTTGAATCCCTTCTATGAGTACAACGATGATAGTTGGCGACTCCATATGGGTGCCCATGTGGATTTCTCGTTCGGAGGTGGAAAGACCTTGCGGATGTCGCCGGATATCCAGGCACAATACCTGTTCTCGGAAAGCTATGTAGTCTATGCTAAAGCAACGGGAGGAAAGAGAGTGAACGACTTTAGAAGAGTGGAGATGCTTTCTCCTTATAGTCTTCCAAACCTGCCTATAGACGACACCTACGAGCAATATAATCTTGCAGCAGGTTTCAAAGCAAGTCCGACAACAGGTCTATGGCTCAATGTTTTTGCAGGCTATCAGAACTTTAAAGATGATTTGTTTGAGATTTACCAGACAATGGGTACTACCCTTTCGGATGGAACGCCCAACACATTCTTAAGTCTGAACAGCACTAACACTCATAATTTTTATACTGGGATCAAGGTCAATTACGAATATAAAGACATGGTGAACCTTTCGGCAAGCGGTACTTATCGCAAATGGGGAGCGAAAGACGATTATGCCTTGTTGTTAAAACCAGCCGGAGAGTTTAATCTGGATGCCAGCGTACAAGCAATCCCTTCCCTATTCCTTCAGGGTGGATACGAATGGATCAGTCGCACGAAGGTTACCAACTACGATCGGATGAGTTCGGTGAGTAACCTTTATCTCGGTGCCAGTTATACGCTTTTCAAAGGAATATCTGTTTACGCGAAGATCAATAATCTGCTCAACAAAGAATATCAATATTACTTAAACTATCCGACACAAGGAATCAACTTCCTAGGAGGAATGAGTTTCGTATTCTAAGAAAAAAAGGAAGAAAGAAACTACAAACAAATAAACAGCAGAAAAAAGTCTGAAAAGCTATCAATTCCACAGATCCCCCCTCCAGTTATCACGCAACTTGAGGGGGGATCTTTCAATTAAAAACTTCCCCTGAGAAGAATGCTCACCCCCTTGATTCTGAAAAAAGAGAATAAAACAAGGAAAAATGTTGGATTTGAAAGGGATTACTTATGCTAAAAAGAACTTTTTTAACTAAAAAAGAATAGATTATCCTTATAATATAAGGTAAGCAGAATCTTTTTTTCTAATTTTGCGATTGAATTTTATGGTTACAGCCATTACAAAAGGAAGAATTATGCAAAAAAACCTTGTCATTGTCGAGTCTCCGGCAAAAGCAAAAACTATTGAAAAATTTCTTGGAAAAGATTTCAAGGTTCTTTCAAGTTACGGCCATATACGTGACTTGAAAAAGAAAGAATTCAGTATTGATGTCAAACAGAACTTCAAGCCGGATTACGAAATCCCGAGAGACAAACAAGCGTTGGTTAACGAGCTTAGGAAAGAAGCCAATGAAGCCGAGATGGTTTGGCTCGCATCCGATGAGGACCGCGAAGGAGAGGCAATTGCCTGGCATCTATACGAGGTCTTAGAGCTAAAACCCGAAAACACAAAACGAATTGTATTTCATGAGATCACCAAGACTGCCATTCTAAAAGCGATTGAGCAACCAAGGGAAATAGATATCAACCTGGTCAATGCACAGCAAGCAAGACGTATCCTCGATCGTATCGTAGGCTTTGAGTTGTCGCCGGTCCTTTGGAAAAAAGTCAAACCGGCACTGTCGGCAGGACGAGTACAATCCGTTGCCGTCCGACTGATCGTTGAACGCGAACGTGAGATCAACTCTTTCAACAGCGAAGCATCGTACCGTGTCACTGCTGCATTCCTTGTTCCTGAGGAGGACGGCAAACTGGTAGAGATGAGATCGGAACTTTCCCGTCGTTTGAAAACAAAAGAAGAAGCAAAAGAACTCTTGCAGAACTGCACCTCTGCTTCTTTCAAAATAGAAGATATTGTGACTCGTCCCGTGAAGAAATCTCCTCCGGCACCTTTTACAACTTCCACACTCCAACAAGAAGCAGCACGTAAGCTAGGATATACCGTTGCACAAACGATGATCATCGCGCAACGTCTGTACGAATCGGGATTTATCACCTATATGCGTACCGACTCGGTGAACCTATCCGAATTTGCTACTCAGAGCAGCAAAGAAGCCATCACAAAATTCATGGGAGAACAGTATATCCATGCCCGTCATTTCGAAACCAAAACTAAAGGAGCGCAAGAAGCCCATGAGGCTATCCGTCCGACCTACATGGAGAACCAATCCATCGAAGGAAACGCACAGGAGAAGAAACTGTATGATCTGATCTGGAAACGTACGATCGCTTCACAGATGGCGGATGCTGAACTCGAAAAAACAACCGTTACCATTTCGATCAATAATAGTAGTGACACCTTTGCTGCTACAGGAGAGATCATCAAATTCGACGGCTTCCTACGGGTATATCGCGAATCGTTCGATGATGAGAATGAGCAAGAAGATGAAGGTCGTCTGCTTCCTCCTCTAAAGAAAGGACAACAGTTGGAACGTAGAGATATTGTCGCAACAGAGCGATTCACTCAACGCCCTGCAAGATACACCGAAGCAAGTCTCGTACGCAAGCTCGAAGAGCTGGGTATCGGACGTCCTTCTACTTATGCACCGACTATCTCAACTATTCAGCAACGCGAATACGTCGAGAAAGGAAATAAAGATGGCGAAGAACGCTCTTTTAACATCCTGACTTTAAACGAAGATAAGATAAAGGATCAAACTCGTACAGAAGTAGTAGGTACCGAAAAGTCGAAACTATTCCCGACAGATACCGGTATTGTAGTCAACGACTTCTTAACGGAATACTTTCCCGAAATTCTGGATTATAACTTCACTGCCAGCGTCGAGAAAGAGTTTGATGAGGTTGCAGAAGGAGACGTACAGTGGACTTCCATCATGAAAAAGTTCTATGAGCAGTTCCATCCTTCTGTAGAAAAGACCTTAGCCACCAAGACAGAGCATAAAGTGGGTGAACGGATACTTGGACAAGAGCCTCAGACTGGCAAAACCGTCTCTGTGAAAATCGGAAGATTCGGTCCGGTTGTACAGATCGGAACTGTTGATGATGAAGAAAAACCTCGATTTGCACAGATGAAGAAAGGTCAATCGATGGAGACCATCACTTTGGAAGATGCTCTCGAGCTATTCAACTTACCACGTACTCTGGGCGAATATGAAGGTAAAACAGTGAATGTAGGTATCGGCCGTTTTGGTCCATACATCCATTTCGACGGTGGTTATGTCTCTTTACCTAAAACAATCGACCCGCTGGAAGTAACTTTGGATCAGGCTGAAGAGCTGATCTTGGAGAAACGTGCCAAAGAAGCACAGCGACATATTAAAAAGTTTGAGGAAGAACCAGAATTAGAGATTCTAAATGGTAGATACGGTCCTTATATCGCTTATAAAGGAAGCAACTATAAAATACCGAAAGACATCGTTCCACAAGATTTGAATCTGAAGAGTTGCATGGATCTGATCAAACTTCAAGAAGAGAAAGCAGCCAATGCACCGGCTCGTAAGAAACGCGCCCCAAAGCAGAAATAAGCAAAACATCTACAATAGAGAATGCCCTCGAAAGCTAATGAAAGCTTCTGAGGGCTTTCTTATTTTCATCCCATCGAATCAGTCGATGCTGGAGGGAGTATCCCAAAATAAAAACTGTCTACCAATGAATGAACATGAGTAGACAGTTTTATAATATGTATTCGTCGTTCCGACTATAGATCTTTGAATTACATTCGAGCGGGAACTTCAATTCCTAATAAGCCCATTCCCAAACGAACCACTTTAGCCACATTAGCCGACAAAGCCAGGCGGAAGATCTTGATTGCTTCATTCTCTTCACGAAGAATGCTAAAGTCGTGATAGAACTGATTGTATTCCTTCACCAAGTCGTATACATAATTAGCAATGATAGAAGGACTATAATCCTGTCCGGCTTGTTTAACAACAGCGGCAAAATCAGCGATCATCTGAATCAACCCCTCTTCTTTCTCGCTCAACTCGATGCCTGCAGGGATCGCTTGCGGAACAACGATTCCTGAATCAGCAGCTTTGCGAAGCACCGACTGGATACGGGCATAAGTATATTGAATGAATGGACCTGTATTACCGTTGAAGTCGATGGATTCTTTCGGATTGAAAGTCATGTTCTTACGAGCATCCACCTTCAAGATGAAGTATTTAAGTGCACCTAAGCCAACAATACGGGCAATATCATCTGCCTGTTCTTGAGTCAGTCCGTCCAACTTACCCAACTCCTGCGAAGTCTCTTTAGCAGTAGATACCATCTCTACCATCAGATCGTCGGCATCGACCACCGTACCTTCGCGAGATTTCATCTTACCTTCCGGCAATTCTACCATACCATAAGAGAAATGCACCAGACTCTTACCCCATTCAAAACCAAGTTTATCGAGAAGGATAGAAAGAACCTGGAAATGGTAGTTCTGTTCGTTACCTACCACATAGATCATTTTATCGATCGCATAATCAGCAAAACGAAGTTTGGCAGTACCGATATCCTGAGTCATGTAAACCGAAGTACCGTCACCACGAAGCAATAACTTATGATCGAGTCCCTCAGCAGTCAGATCGGCCCAGACAGAACCATCTTCCTTTTTGAAGAAAAAGCCTTTATCGAGTCCTTCCATTACTTTCTCCTTACCCTCTAGATAAGTATCCGATTCGTAATAGATCTTATCGAAGCTAACCCCCATCTTCTTGTAAGTTTCATCGAACCCTTCGTACACCCAACTATTCATCATGCTCCAGAGTTCACGAACTTCAGGATCGTTCGCTTCCCATTTCACAAGCATTTCGCGAGCTTCCTGCATCAGAGGTGAAGCAGCTTCAGCCTCTTCTTTGCTCATCCCTTTCTCCATCAATTCAGCAATTTCTGCTTTATAATGTTTATCGAAAGAGACATAGTAATCGCCAACCAGGTGATCGCCTTTCTTTCCGGAAGTCTCGGGTGTTTCACCGTTTCCATATTTCTTCCATGCCAGCATGGATTTGCAGATATGGATACCGCGGTCGTTCACTATATTTGTTTTAACCACCTTGTTACCGTTAGCCAACATAATATTCGCCAACGAATTTCCAAGAAGGTTGTTACGTACGTGACCTAAGTGAAGAGGCTTATTTGTATTAGGCGAAGAGTATTCGATCATAACCAACGGAGAATTCTCATCCGCTTTTACTATCCCATACTCACCGTCTGCATGAATCTCATTCAGTAATTCGATCCAAGCATCCGACGCGATTGTCAGATTCAAAAAGCCTTTAATTACATTAAAATCAGCAACAGCAGGTTCATTCGCTTGAAGATATTCGCCGATCTCCTGAGCAGTCTGCTCAGGTCCTTTCTTCGACATTCTCAAGAAAGGAAACACAACAAGTGTCAAATGCCCTGCAAATTCTTTTTTTGTTTTTTGCAACTGAACTTGTGAAGCAGGAACTTCCTGCCCGTAAAGCGTGTTCAATCCGTTGATAACGGACATTATAAGTTTGTTTTCTATCTTCATATCTACTTCCTATTTCTGGATACAAAGATACGGGATAATTCGTTATGGTTCATACTCTGACAAGGATTTATTAGCTCCTCATAGATAAATTAGGTAAAGTCAATCAGGATGAAACTTGCTTAAAATTCATGTTTTTTATGAAATGTGAATGAAATATCCTGAAATAATAGTATGTTTGTACATTAAACAGTCTTAATTTCATGCCCGAAAAAGATCTAATTGTATCATTAAAATCAGGAGATGAAAATGCTTTCACGACCCTATATAAAATATACTGGTCCAAAGTATACAATTTCTCTTGCTTATATCTAACTTCAGCTGTGGAAGCAGAGGAAGTTGTACAAGAAGTGTTTATAAAACTTTGGGAAGCCCGTATCTTCTTGAAAGAAGAAGAAAACTTGAAGAACTTTCTGTTCATCATTACACGCAATCTTATTTTCAATCAATTCCGTAAAAGCTTCAACGAAAACGCATATAAAATGACCATCCTGAAAAGTGCTACAGAGGAGTATCATATTGAGGATGAAATGATCGCTGCCGATCTAAAAGAGCATATTCAAAAGCTGATCTCAGAACTCACACCAAGACAAAAAGAGATCTTTCAGATGAGCCGAGAAGAACATTTAAGCTACAAAGAAATTGCTGTCCGACTATCGATCAGTGAAAAAACGGTAGAGCGACACATTAATGACGCATTAAAGTTTTTAAGAAAGAATATTTACTTATTTCTTATATTTACAGCCCTATAAAAAAGAATTTATAACAAAATTTGCGTATTATAAATCAGTTCGTTAATACGACTCCTACCCTTTCAAAACAAACGAAAGCAATATTAATATAATTTTAAAATCTTTTTTTTGGGGGATGCCCTTTTCTAATGTGTATTTATAATAAAGATTAAGACTTAAAGCATGAATAAATCTTCAAAAGAAATAATAGACATTATTGATCGCCTGCTAATAGGAAAGGCATCTATGAAGGAGCGGATCAAGCTCCATAGCTACAGATTTATTGAACAGGCTTTTCATCGGGAGTGGACCAACACCTCTGAATCTTCCACCGACAACGACAGAGAGCAAAGAATGCTCGACCATATTTTGCTAGAGATTCAAAAGAAAGAAACCAAACACCCACGTTTAAACTTTTATCGAATGGGGTGGGCAGTCGCCGTAACCGTTTTATTCGTCTTTAGTTTCGCTACGGTTTGGCACTTCACCAAAGATACTGAGAAGGAAGTGATGTACATTGTCAAATCAGGACGCCAGTCGTTGGATTCTGTGAAGTTAGCAGATGGAAGTCTAGTGATATTAAGCGCCGGAAGTCAGTTATCCTATCCGCAGAAGTTTGCAAAAGGCAAGAGAGAAGTACTACTTTCCGGTCAAGCGTTTTTCAAAATTAATCCGGACAAAAGTGCTCCGTTTATTGTGAGAACCAAACGAATGGACATAACAGCTTTAGGTACGGCTTTTGAAGTTTTCAGCTTTGATACCGACAAACAGGTAGAA